>ODAI012257126.1_pt1 | contig 20992 bp, 15 predicted proteins | sample 1539321 | NCBI WGS metagenome assembly ODAI01 (sample SAMN02144231, study PRJEB22623) | gut metagenome | biome: sheep rumen | host: Ovis aries | place: New Zealand
CGGCCGAGAACGCGGCCAAGTACGCGGCGTTCTTCGAGAGCGTCGTCGTCCCGACCGCAACGGTCGAGCCGTAAGAGAAGCACTAGGAGGTAGCTGAATGTTCAAGGTCAACATCGACGGCGTCGAGACGGTAGCTGAGGTCTCGTTCTACACCGCGCAGCTCTACGAGGCGGAGTTCGGCTCCGACCTCATCCAGGACCTGTTCGGCAAGCAGGACGACGGGTCGGGAATCGTCGAGATGTCCGGCAAGGGCGACAAAGCCCGCGTGGTGAGCATCGACTTCACCAAGATCGGCTGGACCGGCGTCACCAAGGCCCTCTGGGCCGCGTGCAAGACGGCGGACGAGTCGGTCGGGTCCTACCCGTCGTGGATGAAGGAAATCCGCGGCGTCAACATGTGGGACGTGCGCAGCCAGCTCATCAACGAGGTCACGGACTGCTTCTTTCGTGCCTCGGCTGCCGGAGAGGACCTATAAGGGCGACAAGAAGCAGAGGCCCACGGACAGGAAATACACGGCGATGGCCCTCGCCGCGCTGTCCGTGGGCCTCACATGGCGCGATCTGCGCCACATGAAGTACACGCACGTCGTGCAGGTCATATACGCCTACGACGACATGAGAGGGGACGGTGACTACGACGAGGTCCGCGAGGCCACGTCGTCGGACATCCGGGCCCTCATGAGCTTGTAAGGAGATCGAGATGGGCGACGCGTTCAAGGGCCTCACTATACGCATAGGCGCGGACGTCCGCCCGCTCAACTCCGCGCTCAACTCCATAAAGTCCGCCGCGGGGCAGGCGCAGGCCCCGCTCAACAGGCTTTCCCGCGCCCTCAAGGACGGTGCGATCGACGCACAGGCCATGAGCGCGAGGGTGGGCCTGTTGGAGGACAAGATCTCCCTTTCCGCCAGGGCGACCCACCAGGTCACGGCCGCCTGGAACCAGGCGAGCGACCGCATGAAGCAGGCGGTGGCCCAGGGCAAGGGGATGTACTCCAACACGCAGCGCATCCGCATGGAGATGCGCGACACCAACCAGCAGATACAGCGCATGCACGACGCCCTCGCGAAGGTGAGGGCCGATGCCAAGGCGACCAAGCTCAACGAGGACCTCAGCGCCCAGATCAAGAAGCTCGAGGCCGACATGGCCGCGCTGCCGAACAAGTCGGGCAAGGCGTACGTAGAGCTCAACCGCAAGCTCACCGAGGCCAAGAAGAAGCTCGAGGCCCTCGGCACGGTGGCTGGACAGAAGAACATCTTCGCCCAGGCCCTCAAGGAGGTCAAGCAGCTATCCCACGCGCTCAACGGCGCGGGCGAGGACGCCCAGAAGGCCCAGACCGAACTCATGGAGCTGGCCAAGAAGATAGACGCTGCGAACAAGCCGCTCGACATCTTCGACGGCGACGACGAAACCCGCGCGAACCAAATCTTGAGCTACCTGCGCGAGATGAAGCAGCTCCACAACCAACTCGACGCGGAGCAGACGTTCGCGAACCAGGCCCAGGAGCTCTCGGAGGCCAAGGTGCAAATGGCCGCCTACAGGGCCGAGATGCGCCAGGCGATTTTGGACCAGACCCGCTTCGAGGCCGAGCTAATCCGCACGGCCATGACCCCGGGCCTCGAGAGGGCCGCCATGGACGTCAAGGCCATGGACGCCGCCGTCGACGCGGCAACGCAGTCGGTCCAGAAGATGAACGCGGCCGCCAACGAGCTGCCGACCAGCATGAAGGTTGCAACCGCGAACGCGCGCGCCCTGGCGACCGAGCAGGAGACCGTCAGGCAGAAGCTCGCCGCCGTCGAGCAGAAGATGCACGAGCTCAGGAACGCCGCCGGGTTCGACGCCGTCGCAGCCGCATCCAGGAACGTGTACGTCGCGGCCGAGAGGACCGCGGCAAAGTACAGCGAGGTCAAGGAGAAGGTCCGCCTCACCAGGGCCGCCATCGAGCAGCTCGAGGAGGAAATCCGCCAGGCCCATGCCGCATCGGAAGCGGGGACGAACGGCGCCAAGGCCGACCTCGACAGGCTCGAGGCCGAGGTCAAGAAGCTGACGGGCGACCTGGAGGTCCTCGAGACGAGGGAGCGGATCGCCAAGAAGGCATTCACCGGCGCTCCCATCGCCAAAGAGCTGCGCGAGGCCGACGAGGAGGCCGTGCAGCTCGCCGCCCACCTCGACAGGATCCAGAACACGAGCCTCCTCAGGGGCGCGTTCGCGGGCATGGCCAGCGACATGAGGACGCTCGGCTACGGCCTCTACTCGACCGTCACACCCGCGATTCTCATGGCTGGCAGGTACGCAATCCAATCTGCCGAGGACGTCGACTCGGCGTACCGAGACATGCGCAAGACCGTCAACGGCACCGAGGAGCAGTTCGAGCACCTCAGGAGCGCGGCGCTCGAGTTCGGCCGCACGCACGTCACGAGCGCCGACCAGATTCTCGAGATCGAGTCCATCGGCGGCCAGCTCGGCATCGCGGCCGACGACCTCGAGGCATTTGCGACCACTGTTTCGAACCTCGACATCGCAACGAACATGGACACCGAGGACATCGCCCTCGACCTCGCGAAGCTGTCCAACATCATGCACTTCTCGAGCGAGCAGTACGACTCGTTCGCCGACGCCCTCGTTCGCCTGGGCAACAACGAGCCCGCGCTCGAGTCCGACATCATGAAGATCTCCACGCGCTTCGCCGGCATGGCGGCCAACGTCGGCATGTCGACCGAGGACATGCTCGCGTTCGCCACCGCCGCAACCGCAACGGGCCAGAAGGCCGAGGCCGCTGGCTCGTCGTTCCAGCGCACCCTTGGCCGCATCGAGACCGCCGTCGCGGGCGGCGGCCAGGCTCTCGAGCAGTACGCCGAGATCAGCGGCATGTCCGCCGAGGAGTTCAAAGCCACCTGGGAGGACACGGGCAACCACGGCCCCGCCAAGGCCATCCAGGCGTTCATCGAGGGCCTGCACGAGGTCCACGAGAGCGGCGGCAGCGTCACCGCGACCCTCAGGGAGCTGGGCATCACGGGCGTCCGCGACACCCAGCAGCTCGAGGGCCTGTCAAACATCACCGACATCCTGTCTGAATCGCTCGGGATGGCGAGCGACGCATGGCGCGGCATGTGGACCGAGATGGAAGACGGCACCATCGAGTACGCGGGAGACGCCGCACGAGAGGCCGGCAGGAAGGCCGAGGGCTTCTCCGGCCAGCTCCAGCTCCTGCGCAACTCCGCCCAGGAGCTCGGCGTAACGATGCTCGACAGTGCGGTGCCCATGCTCCAGCAGTTCACGTCCATGTTCCAGAACCTCACCGGCAGCGTGTCAGCCGCACCCGACTGGATGAAGGACATCGGCGTCAAGGCGGCCATAGGCGTCGCCGCCCTGGGCCCCCTGCTCATCGCTTTCGGCGCAATCGGAGACGCGGTCTCGAAGGGTTCCGCCGCGTTGAGCAAGTTCTTCGGCTCCGTCACGCAGGCAAGGGCCGCGGCCCAGTTGGCCAGAGAGAACTACGCCAGGCTCGGCGCAGAGATCAGCAAGAACGAGTTCCAGCTCCGCAACCTCGTCGCGTTCCAGGAGCGCCATGTCGCCGCGACCGGCAAGGAGAACGCCGCCATCAACGAGAGCATCGCGGCCACCAGGGCGAAGACCGCCGCGCTCAGGCAGGAGCAGGCGACCTACAAGGGCTCGCAGTCGGTGCTGTCGTCCTTCAAGGGGGCGCTGAAGGGCATCGGGGGATTCGCCGCCATCACCGTCTTGTTCGAGGCGGTCAGCCTCGTCGCCGACGCCATAAGCACTGCCACCGAGAACGCCAACAACTTCAAGGCCGCCACCCAGGGCCTGGCGGATGCGAACCTGGTCCCGTCGGTCGACGCCGTCTCGGACAGCATCGGCAGGATAGCCGACCAGGCGACCAGCTCCGCCATGTCGATCTCCGAGCTCACCGCGGCCGGCGCGGAGATGGTCCAGACGATGACCGACCGCACCACCAAGGCGCAGAACCAGATAGCCCGCCTCAATGAGGCGAAGGAGATAATCGCCGAATACGGGTCCCAGTCGTCGCATACCGCGGCCGAGATGGGCGAGTTCAGCATGGCCGTGTCCACCGTCAACGAGCTCTGCCATGCGCAGATCGGAATCGCCGACCTCGCGACGGGCGCGCTCACCAAGCAGGGCAATGCGGTCAAGGACGTCGCCTCGGAAATCGGCGGTCTCGTCGACGCCCAGATACAGCAGCTTCAGACGTCCACGCTCGAGGCGAACCTCAGCGAGCTCAACACGCAGGTCGACAACGCCTTCGACACCGTCGCCAAGCTGCAGACGATGCAGATGGACACGAGCAACCTGTTCACCGGCTCCGCGATGCCAGACGCGATGGCCGTGCAGGCCGCGCAGAACGCCAAGGACCTCGCCGACGCCCAGGAGGTGCTCGAATCCTACACCGCCAAGCAGCAGTCCCTGGTCGAGGCGTACGGTGCCATGAAGGCCATCGCGGGCGGCTACGACGTCGACGCCGGGACCATCGCGAAGGCCAACCTCAAGCTCAGGAGCTCTCTCGACGCCTACGGCGAGGGGACGTTCGACACGTTCATCAAGAGCCTCGGCGGCCTCAACGTCAACGCCAAGAGCCTCCAGGAGACGCTCGCGAACAACGACAGCATACTGACGCTGGCCCGGCAGTTCGCCACCGGCGGCGCGGACGCGGCGACCCTGAAGGCGTCGCTCGAGGCCCTCGGGGTCACGTTCAACACGGGCAAGGAGCAGGCGACCGCGTACGGCACCGCCCTCGAGCAGGCCACCGCCGGCATGACAGAGGACGAGGCCAACGAGTTCACCGAGAAGGTCCAGAAGGACATGGACACCCTCGGCAACCTCGTGAACCAGTTCCCGTCGCTGGAGGGCATGCTCACCCCCGCAACATCAGACATGCAGACCTTCGCGCTCGCCGTGCAGCAGGCGGGCTTCAACCTCGACGAGCTGTCCGCCAAGATGACGGAGCTTGCTGACGCCGCGTCGAACGGCTTCCAGAAGATAGCGACCGACTCCGAGATGAACCTCGAGACCTACAGGCAGAACCTCGAGGCCAACCGCACGCTCATGGAGGGCTGGAGCAACAACCTGCGCACGATTTACGACAAGGTCGGCGAGAACGACGTCGCCCGCGCATGGGTCCAATCCGTCGCGGAGGCTGGCCCGCAGTACGCCGGCATGATCGAGGAGATGGCGGGGAAGTCCGCCGAGGAGCTCAACGCCATGGCCCTCGAGTGGCAAGCCGCAGCGGAAGCGGGCGCCGAGGGCGGCATGGCCGTCTACGACTACTCAAAGGACCGCATCATCGAGCTCGCCGGCCAGGCGCGCGACGGCGTGGCCGGCGTGGCCGACGACGCGGCGGCGACGTCCGAGAAGGTCATGGCCTCCCTCAAGGAAGTGGGCGACTACGTCGGCCATCCCAAGCTCGTCATGGACGGCTTCGAGGCCGGCATGTCCCTCGTCAGCAAGGCGAAGGACATGCTCTCCTCGCTGTCCGGCGCGTCCAGCACCACCGTCACCACGAACGTCACCGCCGACGCGTCCCAGGCCGAGGCCGCCATGAGCGGCGTCGAGGGCAAGAAGGTCGACGACAAGGAGTTCGTCATCAAGGCCCGCGACCTCGCGACCGGCGTCATCAACGCCCTCAACGCCAAGTCGCTCGAAAACAAGCCCCAGTACATCGACGTCATCCCCCGCTACTCGAGCCAAGGGAAGCCCGGGAACGCCTCCGGCGGCATCCTGCCGAGGTACGCCAAGGGCGCGGTCTTCCCGAAGGTCCTCCAGTCCGTGCCCAAGTTCGCCTCGGGCGCCATCAACGGCATCGTGACGCGCCCCACCATGACGAACGTGGGCCTCACGGGCGAGGCCGGGGCCGAGGCCATCCTGCACATGAAGCATGCGGGCGGCGCGATTATCCCGCTCTCGAACCGCCGCTACGTGCGCCCCTTCGCCCGCGCGGTCGCTTCCGAGATGGGGGCCGCAGGCGGCAACACCGTCAACGTGAACGTCAACCTCAACTACGCGGAGGGCTCGGACGCGGCCGAGATGGCGCTCGGCATAGCAAACCAGCTCAACGCCATCCTGGACATGGAGGGATAGCATGGCAGAAGCGGAGATAAAGAAGAAGCCGTCCAAGGCGCCGACAGGCGTCACGGTCACGTTCGACGGCGACAAGTGGACCGCCAACTGGAAGGTCCACGGCAACATGACGAACACCAACCGCAACGACCGCTACACGTCCCAGAACGTCACGTGGACGCTCGACATCACCGAGAAGGGCGAGAAGAAGAAACCGATCAAGGACCCGCCGTCCACCGACGTCGAGATCGGGTCGGGCACGAGCTCGGAGACGAAGGTGCTCAGCGAGTTCTACGCGGCGCTTCCGGGCATAAAAAAAGGCAAGAAGTCCCAACTCTCGAGGAAGTCGTTCTTCCCCTACACGAACTACCACGTGACCAAGGTGTCCGTGTCAATCAAGGGCGTCAACAAGAAAGGCAAGAGCAAGCCGGGGAAGGCGTCGTGCGTCATCGAATTGCCGACCGCCCCGAAGTGCGAGTGGACCTACGACCACAAGACCGGAAAGGCGACGCTCAAGGTCAAGACCACGGACGACTCGAGCAAGAACAAGGATTGGCACCGCACCGCCGTCACCGTGACGCTCCAGAAGAAGGGCGGCAACTCGACCCTGTTGAACACCACGACGCAGAACACCGACGAGGAGTACGAGTTCGACGTTTCGGGACATCTCGTCAACTTCCAGGCGGGCGACAAAATCACGCTCGCGGCCACGGCGAAGGCACAGGGGCTCAGGGGCGAGAGCGTCACAAACAAGAACCAGGTCATCGCCATGCCGTCGCCGGGTTCAATCGGAAGCATCACGGTGAGCGGCGAGAGGATATCCGTTCAGGTGAGCTCCGTCGGATCCACCACCGAGACGATCCAGCTCCAGAGGCGCAGCGGCGACACGGGCAACTTCACCGACGTCCCTGGCGGCGTCGGCGGCCAGTACACCAAGTACCTCTACGACTCGCTGACCGCGGCGCAGCCGAACCCAGGCGACTACGCATGGTACAGGCTCAAGTCGATGAGGCACGAGTACGAGGTCTACGGCGCCCCCGTGAAGGCGTTGAAAATCTACACCCCGAAGCCGAAGCCGACTTGCAGCGCCACGGTCGCCATCCTCCAGTCGACGCTCTCGAAGGACGGCGAGCAGGCGACCGTGGTCGTCGGCTACAGCGACACGACCAATAACGAGGGCACCGAAATATCGTGGTCCAACAGGTCGAACGCCTGGTCCTCCACGGACGGCCCCGAGACGGCGACGTTCGAGGCCGCCGACTCCCCCAAGCACTCGAAGGCTGCCCGTTACAAAAACTCGATGACGATAACCATAAACGGCCTCGAGCAGGCCGAGACGTACTACATAAGGGCCAGGAGGTACCGCAAGGTCGACGGCGAGACCGTCTACAGCGGCTACTGCACCACGTACGCCCAGATGACCAACTCGGCAGCCGACGACAGCTGCGGCATCGTCGAGTCGTCGAAGGAAGTGGACGGCCACCACGCCACCATCGTCGTGGGCATCCAGGAGGACAACGAGAACACGGGCACCGAGCTGTCGTGGTCGAGCTACCAGAACGCATGGAACTCCAACCAGCAGCCCGAGACCTTCAACGCCGAATGGCCCGTCGACGACCCGAGGAAATCCACCGCATGGGGCAAGACGCACACCATCTACCTCGCGGGGCTCGACCAGGGCACGACGTACTTCGTCAAGGCGAGGCGCTACCTCACGTCGTCTTCCGGGAAGCAGACGTTCAGCCCGTACTCGCAGGTGTCGTCCTTCACGACGCTCAACCAGTCGACCAGCATGGACGTCAGGTGCGCCCTCCTGGAGGTCGAGCCCGGCGCCGACGGCACGAGCGCGTCCTGCGTCATCGGCTGGGACGGCGACCATTCCGGGTGCGAGATCACGTGGTCCGAGAACGAGGACGCCTGGGATTCGACCGAGCAGCCGAGCTCGTACGAGTTCGCGACCTACGACGCAGAGAGCAGGTCCGACGCCTGGTCCCATACCTCGACCGTCGTGGTCAGAGGGCTCGACGAGGGCGTCATGTACTTCTTCAGGGCGAGGTGCTACTACGACGGCGGCGACGAGCGTTCGTGGTCCGACTACTCGGAGACCATGTCCGCCACCTCATACGCCGCCCCCGAAGAGGTCGTGCTCACCGCTCCCGCCACCGTCCCCAGGGGCGAGGCAATCGAGTGCTACTGGACAATCAGCGGCGAGCTCGAGCAGAAGGAGTGGCACATCCACCCCGTCGGGTTCCCCAACACGGACCTGGCGAGCGGCGAGGGGTCGCTCCTGTTCGGCACCATCCCGGCAGACAACATCATGGTACCGTCCTACTCGCCGACCGAGGACGAGCAGGTCGACCCGGCCAAGACCTACTACGTCTCCACGGGCGACGGCTTCGAGCCCGTCGCGGAGCCTGTCGAGGAGGACCTGGCAACGTACTACGAGCTCAACAGCTTCGACGACAGCCCGTCCTCAATCGAGTTCTACGTCGAGGCGGGCGTCGGCGGCGGCCTCACAGCGTCCGAGCCCGTGACCGTCGAGATAGCCGACGTCCCGTCGTGCGAGATAGCGGCCACCGAGACCCTCGTCGAGCAGCCGCTGACGTTCTCGGCGTTCACCGACAACCCATCGTCCGACCTGCTCGTTACGCTCGCGTCGAACGGCGTGTCCTACGAGGCGCCGGACGGCAGCCGCGACCAGGTGGCGGGAGACGTCATCTGGACGGGCAGGGTGTCGCCCACGTGGGCCGCATCGACCTGGGAGGGCAGCGAGATGCAGCAGGCCCTGCAGAGGGCCGTGGCGGACGCGCAGGCGGCCATCTCTGCCGCACAGGCCGCCAAGCAGGCGGCCGACGACGCCCTCGCGGGCATGACCGAGGGCGACGAGGGCTACGAGGACGCCGTGCTCGCCGCCGAGACGGCCGAAGCGGCAGTCGCGAACGCGCAGACCGCGCTCGCGGATGCCCAGGCGGAGCTCGCGGCGCACGCCTCTGACGGCGACACCAACGCGGCGACCGTCGCCCTTCCCGCGTCGCTCCCGCTCGTGGACGGCGCCAGCTACACGCTGTCGGTCAGGGCCGTCGAGGAGGTCGCGGGGCTCACATCAGAACCCGCGACCGCGACCGTCGGCATCGCGTGGTCCCACCAGGCGCCCGTGCCGTCAGACGGCATCACGGTCACGCCGAACCAGGGAGACAGGACCGCCACGATAAACCTCGTCCCGCCCGACGGCGCCGCCGAGGGAGACGCGTACGACGTCTACAGGAAGACGCAGACGGGCTACGAGCGCATCGCGTCGGACGTCGCGCTCACCGCCGCCGTGACCGACCGCTACGCGCCGTTCGGAAAGAACGTGGAGCTCTCGTACCGCGTGTGCTGCAGGACGGCCGACGGAGACGAGGTCTTCGAGGACTACGAGTACAGCCTGCCCGCGACCACGCTCCGCTTCGACTGGGGCAACAGCTTCGTCGAGTTGCCGTGGAACCTCGAGATGTCGGATTCGTACGAGAAGCCGTTCGAGCGCAGGATGCACATGGACGGCTCGGTCAACGGCTACTTCGACGTCGGCTTCACGCGCGACGGCAGCTTCACCACCGACGTGAACAGGGCAGATAGCCTCGAGCAGGCCAACCTCGTCCACGAGCTCGGCGAGTACTCGGGCCCGGTCTTCTGCAGGACGCACCTCGGCGCGGCGTTCCAGTGCAACGTCGACGTGCGCGACATAACCATGAAGCACGGCCAGGCGTCCATGCCCGTGAGCCTCTCGGTTCAGGCGTACGGCCTCACCGACGACTTCAGGTGCTCCGACTCGGACATAGAGGAGGGGTAGATGACCGATTGGATGGGCGGCTACACCTCCCAGTGGGAGGTCCGCGAAGTAGACGTCGACACGTGGGGCGACCTGGGCCAGGTCTCCGGCATGAGGTCGATCTCCGTTTCCAGGGACGCGTCAGACCAGCTCCTCGAGACGGCGTCCATCGAGTTCGACGGAGACGCCTTCGAGTGGGCGTGGCTCAGGGTCTACGTCATAGCCGACCAGAACGGCCGCGAGAAGCACGCGATAACCACGCAGCTCTTCGAGAGGTCGTCCTCGTCGCTCGAGAAGGGCGCGCGCACAATCAAGGTCGACGGGCGCTCGGTGCTGCAGCCCGCGGCCGACAGGAAGATGGAGCGCGGCGGGTTCGCGGCGCAGGGCTCCGACGCCGCCGCCTACATAGGGCGGCTCCTCAGGGAGTGCACGCCGGCCCCCGTAACCGTCGAGGGGTCGTTCACCCTGTCAGACGACGTGGTGTTCGACCTGGGCTCCACCTACCTCGACGCAATCTACCTGCTGCTCGATGCGGCGAACTGGTGCATCAAGATCGGCGGCGACGGCACCATAACCGTGCGCCCCAAGCCGACTGAGCCGCAGCTCGAGCTCACGATGGCGAGCGCGGGGCTGCTGATGCCCGGAGTCTCCGACGACTGGAGCATCATCGACATTCCCAACAGGTACTACGCCGTCACCGATGACGAAACCGCCATCGCCGAGGTCGAGGACGAAACCTCGCCGATACACAGGGCGAACCGCGGCAGGTGGGTCGACATGGTCGACGAGAGCCCGACGCTGGTCGACGGCGAGCCGCTGGAAGCATACGCGAGGCGCAGGCTGCGCGAGGAGGCCACCGTGACCAGGTCGTATTCGTACACGCGCGAATGGTGGCCCGAGGTCTTCCCGAACGACCTGGTCAGGGCGACTCTGGCCAGGAACGGGCTCGACGGCGAGCTCCGCGTCTCGAAGCAGCAGATCAGCTGCTCCAAGGGCATCACGGTCGAAGAGACGGCGGGATTGGAGGTCGTGCCATGGCAAGCATAACCTCGAGGATAGCCGCCCTGATAGAGCGGCTCGTAGACAAGAAGGTCGAGAAGGCCCTCAGGTCGCTCGAGCAGACCACCCGCGCAGAGGTCGTCGGCACGGACTCACAGGGCAAGACGTGGGTCGTCATGGCTGGCTCCGACGAGAGGACGCCCGTCAAGACGTCGGCGGTCGAGGTGTCGCCCGGCGATGCCGTCACGGTGAAGGTCGGCAAGGGCAGGGCGGTCATCGACCGCAACCTCACCGACCCATCGGCGAGCAAATCGTCCGTCGTCGAGACGCAGGAGACGGCGAACCGCGCCATGGACAGGGCGGGCGTCGCGGGCAAGGCCGCAGCCGACGCCCAGACGTCCGCGGACACCGCCGCCGAGCAGGCCGCGATAGCCAACCTCAACGCCAACAACGCCATCATCTCGGCGGACGCCGCCGCGAAATCGGCGGCATCTGCAGCGGATTCGGCCGTGCGCGCCGCCGAGCAGGCCGACATCGCCGAAGACCAGGCCGAAATCGCCCTCGAGCAGGCCCAGGACGCGACCCGCAGCTCCGCATCCGCTCTGGCGGGCCTCTCCCAGGTTCAGGACGTCGTGGGCGTGCTCGACTGGATGGCCCACAAGTGCTCCTTCGCCCTCACCGAGGACGAGACGGTCGACCTGCAGAAGGTCTACTACGAGCGTTCCCACGCCAAGACATCGGACCCGATGCCGCTCGACGGCAAGGCGTACTTCGAACGGTCGGGCGACACCTACGCACAGGCCGCGCTCGGCCCGAATGACGACCCGTCGGACATGGGCCTCTACGAGCTTCATTACGACCCGCAGGTACTAGGGGCCACCTACGTCTACGACTCTTACTTCCCGACCGAGGACACCGCGGTCGACCCCGAGAAGCAGTACTACACCGCGGGCCATGCGGAATACGATCCCGCCCCGTGGACCTATACCGCCACCTCAGACGCCTACGTCGAGGAGGGCAAGCAGTATTGGCAGCTGGTGGATGGAGCGTACGAACCAGCTTCCCCCGACCCTTACGCCTACGCGCTCACCACGGACACGACCGTGGTTTCGGGCAAGGCGTATTACGCGCTCGAGGAGGGCGTCTACGTCGAGGCCACGCCCGAAGCGCAGTCCTACGTGCCCACAGAAGATGTCACCGTGGTGTCGGGCAAGACCTACTACGAGCTGGTCACAACTTATTCGCCGACCCAGGACACGGCGCCCCAAGAGGGCAAGCAGTACTGGCGTCGCGTGCAGGAGTACGGCCTGACCGATGACGAGACTGTCGACCCGGACAAGACCTACTACGTCCTGGTCGACGGGTCGTACGTCGCGGTCGAGGACCCCGTGGACGCCGACATCGCCACCTATTACGAGCTTCTTGGCTGGGGCTACGAGGAAGCGGCCGACCCCGACGACCTGACGGGCCTCTACGAGTCGACGACGTCGTACCAGGCCGCGACGCCGACGGACGACGAGCTCGAGGGCTGCTACGAGCTCGTGGCGAACGACCCGTCCGAGATGGGCCTGTACGAGCGTTCCCGCGCCTCCGCATCGGGCCTCTACGAGCGCACGGCCACCGACCCGTCCGAGCTGGGGCTCTACGAGCGCACGCAGGAGACCGCGCCCACGGACCCTCATGCCATCGGCCTGTACGAGCTGACAAACGTCGAGGAGGCCGTTAGGGACTACCTCATGGCCCATCTCGCCGTCACGGAGTCGGGGCTGTGGGTGATGGAGTCCCAGGGCGGCGGAAGGCTGCTCGTGAGCCCGAGCGGCGTCGATGTGTACGCAATCGACTCCAAGGGCCAGCAGGGCCTCGTAGCTAGCTACGGCGCGACGGCCACGGTCGGCAGGCAGGACGGCGCCCACATCACGGTCACCGACCAGGGCATCAAGTTCTACGACGCCAAGAACGAGGAGGTCGCGTACATCCAGACCGACGACGGCGTGTCGACCTTCTACATGACGCACGCCATCGTGGTGAAGGCCCTGCAGTTCGGCAAGTGGCGCTTCATGTCGCGATCGAACAACAACCTGATGCTGAAGTGGGTGGGATAGCATGGGATACCTGAACACATACAGCTTCTCCAAAGCGGTGACGAGCACCATCAAGACTACGCTGAACTACCGCATCCTGACGTACGACGACTACATAGACGTCATCCTCGACAACGTGGTGATGTCGTACGGTGCCGGGCTCGCGAGGGCCTTCAAGTGGTTCCCCGAAATCTGGGTCAATCTTTATCCGGACGATTTGAACCCGTTTACCTGGTCCACCACAGTAACGCTGGCAAAAGGGACTAAAACAAAGACGATAACCCTCAACAAGACCAAGAGGTTCAGCAAGACGCATGCTGCCGAGACGATTGAGGTCTTCAACGCGACATGCTATTTCGACTCGGTCGACGGGACGAAATCGTTCGGCAAGTCCGCATCCTACACACACAGCAAGGCAGCCAAGACCAGCTATTCCGTGTCATACAACGCCAACGGCGGCACCTCGACGCCAGGGGGCCAGACCAAGTGGTACGGCGAGAACATAGCTCTCGCGGGCGCGATCTCACACAACGCGACGTCGGCGGGCAGCTACGCGGTCACGCTGAACGGGAACGGGGCGGCGAACCCCGCCGCCCTCTCCGCGGCGAGGACGACCTACTGGTCGTTCGCCAGGTGGGGCACGGCCACGTCGGGCGGCACGACATACAACGCCGGCGCGACCTACTCGGGCAACGCGGGGCTCTACCTCTACGCCCAATGGAACACCTCGACCTCCACCGCCGCCGTGAAGCTGCCCACGCCGTCGAGGTCCGGCTACTCGTTCGTGCGGTGGAACACGAACAACGTCAACACCGGCTCGGGGTACGCGGGAGGGGCGAGCTACACGCCGCCGTCGGCCATAACGCTCTACGCCATCTGGAACCGCACGCTTTCGTACAACGGCAACGGCGCGACGTCGGGCGGCGTCGCGGCGCAGACCGCGATCGACACGACCGCCATCGCCGTCGCGTCGAGCAACTACGTGCGCCCCGGCTACCGCTTCAGGGCGTGGAACACCAAGACCGACGGGACCGGCACGAACTACAGCCCCGGCGGCTCGTACGCTGCGGGCCAGCCGAGCGCCACGCTCTACGCCATCTGGAAGCGCCTGCCCACCGCGTCGGCGCCCGCCGTGGAGCGTTGCGACGCCAACGGCAGGGCAGACCCCATGGGGGCCTACGTCAGCGTAGAGACAACGTGGGCGACCTACGACGACGTCCAGGGCCAGGACTGCACAATCGAGGTGCTGGCCGCCAACGGCGACGTCTCGCACAGCAGGACGGTCACGCTGTCGGGCACGTCTGGCACGGTATCGGAGGTCATGGGCGGCGACATGAACCCGAACGCGGCCTACAGCGTGCGCGTCACGCTCAAGGACGCCGAGCTGGACCAGCAGTCGTTCAGCACGACCCTGTCGGCTGCGAGCGGCTACTTCGCGCCGCGAGCGGACTCGGTGCTCGCCCAGAGGTGCCTGCCCGACTGCACGCTCGACGACGAGGGCACGTGCGCCCTCGTGACGGTGGGGTGGTCGGTCTTCGACGGCAGCGCGGGAACGACCTTCGCACCTTCGGTCACGGGCACGTGGAAGGACTCGAACGGCGACCCGATGGCGGGCGCGGCCTACACGATGACCATGCCTATCTCGGGCCCGGTGTCTGGAACGACCATGTCGGGTACGGCGCAGCTGCTGTTCTCGGGGCTGCAGCCGACGTCCGACACGGCGGTGCAGGACAACAAGCCCTACTTCACGCAGGCGGGCGAGCGGGTGCTGAACCCCGTGAGCGCGGACATAGCCACGTACTACGAGTCGGCCAACCTGTTCTCGGAGGCCGAGACGTACAGCTTGAACGTCTCCGTCACCGACGGCGTCAACTCGGGCGTCGGCGGCGACGTGCTCACCACGGCCTACTACACGCTCGACGCCCTATCGGACTACTACCTGTACAACAGGACCGCCGACCAGGCCATCGACCCGGCGAAGACGTACTTCGTGAAGGAGGGCAGCCGCTATCGCAAGGTCGACGACCCTGTCGTCGAGGACATTGGTGACTACTACGAGGCAAACGGCCCGAGGCCCGGCCACGGCATCTCGTTCGGAGCGCCCGCCAAACACGAGGGGCACAACGTCAGCATGAGGCAGTACGCCTTCGAGAACGTGGACATGCCCTTCTACTTCTTCACGACGCTCGCGATAGCAAAGGCTTCGATCCCGGCAGAGGCGAGGCCGTGCATCGTGCTCACGACGTCCGATTGGCTCCTATGGCAACTGGACGACGTCATTTCAACGGACTAGGAAAGGAGACCGTATGCAAATCATCGAGAACGACGGCACCCAGCGAGAGCTCGAGCAGTTCGAGCTGGACGCGCTGGCGCAGGCCAGGGCCGCCTACGACGCGGAGCGCGAGAAGGAGGGCATCTTCGTGCAGTACGATTCGGACGAGGCCCTGTCCGCGCTGCTCGCCGTGGTGGTGAACCAGGTGGACGTGCCGATCGAGCAGGCCGTGCGCATGAGGGGCTACTACCCCGAGTGGTCGGCGGATGCGCATTACGAGCCGGGGTTCAGGGTGCGCTACGCCGAGAGCCTGTGGACGTGCCTGCAGGCCCACGCCGCCCAGGCCGACTGGACGCCCTTCGCCGCGCCGAGCCTGTGGGCTAAGGTGCTCATCGAGGACGTCACCGGCGAGAACCCGCCCGAGTGGGAGCAGCCCTCGTCCACCAACCCATATAACCAGGGGGACCGCGTAACGTTTAACGGCAAGGTCTACGTCTCGCTCATCGCCAACAACACGTGGTCGCCCGCCGACTACCCAGCTGGCTGGCAGGAGGTCGAGTAGCGTGGGCGCGACGCTGCTCAACGTCCCCGTGGGCACCGTGCTCGACTACGCGGGCAGCGCCGTGCCGAGCGGCTACCTCGAGTGCGACGGCAGCGCCGTGTCGCGCACCGCCTACCCCGCGCTCTTCGCCTCGATCGGCACGACGTGGGGCGCTGGCGACGGGTCAACGACGTTCAACATCCCCGACCTGAGGGGACGCGTCGCCGTCGGGCGCACGATCTACAAGGCGGATAGTGGCGTCGCCGGGGCAAACAAGAACCTGCTGTACACCGACCGCATGTACCACAACGACGACGACTACGACACAATCCGCATCGACCTCAACACGAACCTGTCGCCGAACACCACGTACACGATCCAGCTCTGGGACGTGGTCGTGAGGCACGGCGGCAAGGACGCGTCGAGCATCGGCCTGTCGGCGTACCTCGGCGGCGGCAGCATCCCACTTGCGACGTGGAACGGGACCTCGCACTACGACTCGTACGACAGCGGAGAACACGTCGCCAGGGCGCATTACCTCAAGGCGACGTTCACCACCCCGTCATCGCTCGCGAACAACGGTTTCATCAACCTGTACAACTCGGTCGGCTTCGCGAATGGTTGCTACCGCCTCACAGTCGGGCGCGCGAAGATCGAGGTCGGCTCCACCGCCACGCCCTGGTCGCCGTGGGACTACGGTTCCTCGATGGAGCTGGGCGAAGCCGGCGGTACGAAACGTGTCATACCGCGTGCGAACCAGATGCCGAGCCACGTGCACTCAGTTGGCGCTCACCACCACGGGCTGAACAACCATACGCACAGCTTGAGTAATCATACGCATGGTCTGTCAAGCCATACACATACAACTAATATTGACCACACTCATCCCGCTCCCATGGGCGGCCCGAGCACCTCGAACCGAGGCAAACTGCATAGCTCGAAAGGTGCTTATGCTAGCAGTAACGGCAATGGATGGGCGCCTTGGTTCGGCTCTGGGTATAACGGAGTCGATTCCGTTTATGTTCCGACTGGCGGTGGTAATAAAACATCAGGAGGGCCGTCTAACAACACATCTGCCGGTCCATCGAACAACACCTCAGGTGGGGCATCGGGCAACACCGCGGATAGCGCGGCCTTCAACTCGGGCGCAAACGGCGGGAGCTCATCGATCGACATCATGCAGCCGTATGCGGTCGTCAAGAAGATAATCCGAGCCGCATAGCAAGGACGAAAGGAGAGGCGGTGATAACGCCGTACATCGGGGCCGTCACGACGGCCCTCATCAGCAGCGTGGTGGCGGCAATCGTCAGCGCAGTGATCACGAAGATAAAGGTCGCGCGCAAGGCCGCGGGCGAGGCGAGGCAGGACAGCGAGGAGCTGAAGAAGCTCATCCTCGACAACACGAAGATGACCTGCAGGCTCGCCATCTACGACGAGCACTTCAGCGTGGACGAGAAGCTGTCGGCCTACGAGATCTACCGCTCGCACGGCTGGAACCACCAGACGAAGACATACATGGACCAGCTCGTCGGCGGGGACGTCGACGAGTACCTGGAAAGACACGACGTAAGGAGCTAACCATGAACGAAATCAGCATCGAGCGCGCCAAGGCAATCATCACGCTCATCGTGACGTGCGCGGTCAACATCGTGAACGTCTACGGCTACACCGTCGACGTGGAGCAGTGGGTCAACGTGGCCCTGTCGCTGCTCAGCGCGGCGTGCATCGTGTGGACGTGGTGGAAGAACATGAACCTAACGCCCCAGGCGGTCGAAGGGCAGAAGCTGATCGACTCGCTCAAGGCTAAGCACGCGAAGGCCGCCTAATGGCGGGCATCTGGTACGTCCTGGCCATGCTCATGGCGGTCGTCGCCGTCTGCGTGGCCAAGGACATCTACGATAGGAGGAACCGCAGATGATGGACGGAATCGACATCGCGAGCTACCAGCGCACCCTCGTGCCCAAGAAGATGGCCACCACGGACTTCGTCATCGTCAAGGCCACCGAGAGCAACTGGTACGTCAACGAGTGCTTCGAGTCCCACGCAGCCCAGACCGTCGCCGCCGGCAAGAAGCTCGGCTGCTACCACTTCGCCCGTCCCGGCTCCGCGACCGAGCAGGCCAGGTACTTCCTCGGAGCCATCAAGAAGTACATCGGCAAGGCGGTCCTCGCCCTCGACTGGGAGGAGAACGCCGTGCCGCTCGGCCCGCTCTGGGCGAAGGAGTGGCTCGACTACGTGTACAAGAAGACCGGCTCGAAGCCGGTCATCTACATGAGCAAGAGCGTGTGCAACGCCTACGACTGGAGCGCGGTCGCCAAGGCCGGCTACAAGCTCTGGGTAGCGCAGTACCCGGACTACACGCCCACCGGCTACCTCAAGAAGCCGTGGACTGACGGCTCTCCGTTCGGTGCCTGGGGCAAGCCGACCATCTTCCAGTACACCAGCGTCGGCCATGTTCCGGGCTACGGCGGAGACCTCGACCTCGACCTGTTCTACGGCGGCCAGATCGACTGGGACTACATCGCCAAGGGCAGCGCGGTGAAGACCGCCGTCACCAAGGTCACGACCAGGAAGAGCGTCGGCGTCGCCTCCAAGCTGGAGAAGATGGTCAGGCACGCCGAGGACATCGCAAAGAACGACGCCCACGGCTACGACCAGTACCACCGCTGGGGGCCGGACTACGACTGCTCTAGCCTCGTGTACGAGTGCGCTGAGTTCGCAGGGTACAGGGTTCCCGGCTCGGACCCGCGCTACACCGGCACCATGCTCCACGACTTCACGAACGCGGGCTTCGTCAAGATGCGCTTCAGCCGCGACAAGGTCAAGCGCGGCGACGTGCTGCTCAGCCACAATGACAGCCGCCAGCACACAGAGATCTACGTCGGCAATGGCAAGACCGTAGGCGCGCACATCGCCGAGACGGGCGGCATCACAGGCAAGACCGGCGACCAGACCGGCAACGAGATCAGCGTGAGCGCGCTCAGCTGGACGCCAGACTGGATCCTCCGCCCGCCTGCCGAGGGAACGTCTAACGGAAAAAAGAGCCCCAAAAAAGACGTTACGGCCCTCGCTAACGAGGTAATCGCGGGAAAGTGGGGTAACGGACAAGACAGGCAGAACCGCCTGGAGGCCGCTGGCTACGACTACGCAGCCGTGCAGGAGCGCGTCAACGCCATCCTCGGTGCCAGCCGGAAGAGCGTTGACCAGCTTGCCCGCGAGGTTATCCAGGGCAAGTGGGGCAACGGCCAGGACAGGATAGACAGGCTCACCGCCCAGGGCTACGACTACAACGCCGTGCAGGACAGGGGGAACGAGCTTCTGTACTAGGCGGGCATCTACGGCCCGGTCACCAAGAAGGCGTACCGCCGCAAGCTCGGGCTTGCCGATAACGCCAAGGCAAAGCAGGCGGTCAGGGCGCTCAACGCGTGAAAGGACGCGAAATGGTAAGGGTATTCATCAGCCAGCCGATGGCGGGCAAATCGCAATCCGAGATCGAGGACGAGCGCGACGCCGCGTTCGCCGAGGTGGCGTGCATGTACGCCGAGAAGGGCCACGACTGCTCCGAGGTGCCGAGCTACATCCCGAGCCTCGCCGTCCAGATGCCGCCGCTCTACTGCCTGGGCGTGAGCATACAGCTCATGGCCGACGCGGACGTGGCGGTCTTCTGCGGGGGATGGCAGGACGCCAGGGGGTGCCGCATCGAGCACGAGTGCGCCACCGCCTACGGCATAGACGTCATCGAGCTGGTATAATCGGAACGGCATGGGCTGGAGCCGCACGCGGCCCAGCCCCTTTTCGGTCGCGGAGGTGAGGACGATGTAGCAACCTAGAGAAAGGAACGCTATGTCGCGATCTCGCAAGAAGACGCCCTGCTGCCACATCGTCAAGAAGGAACCGTGGTACAAGGGCCATTTCAACCGCAAGCTCAGGCGTCGGCCGATAGACTGGGACGAGGGCGTCTCCTCGATACCAGACGGCATGGCGTATCGCAAGGCCAACGAATCGTGGATCATCGACGACTTCAAGTCGGTCGGCGTCACGTTCGCCGAGTACCGGCTCGGCGACCGCAACATGTACCAGAAATGGTACATACGCAAGTGATACAATGAGGCCGGCGGGGTACCTCCAGCACGGGCCCGCCGCGGTGAGTGCCCGCCACCAGAAAGCATGCGGGCTCCACGGAACGCTGGCAGAGAGGCCGATTGCGCCCGGTTGCTAACCGGGTGGGCCGTGAAAGGTCCCCGAGGTTCGAATCCTCGGCGTTCCGCCACAGCGCACGTCGCGGATAAAGCGCCCTCGCGATAGGAGGTGCGCAGAACGCGTCGGTTCGAGCGGGTTGCGGCGTCCCGCGTCATACGCCGCGCCGCCGATGCGCCCAGAGCGCAGTCGGTTGCGAGGCCGCCGCTCGAAGGCGTCCTCAGACTGGACGGGGCGTTCCCCGTCCACCCTTGGCCGCTGACCTTTTCGGCGGCGAACGCCCCGTGGGACTATCCTGCGGGGCGCTTCCATGTACTGATGGTGGGACATCGTACGTGTGGGAACGTGCGGGAACTCGCCAGGGCTCACCAGGGTTCAGAGGGGCTCGCTTTCGTAAAGCCCCAGGAAAACGGCCTTCTGACCTGGGGTGATACACCCCCTTACACGACTCATAATCCCTGGGTTGGGGGTTCGAATCCCTCTGGGCCCACCATGATGACCTGCGAAAACGTCCAATTATCGGGCGTTTTCGTCGTATATGGCGTGCGGCATCGTGCTACCAACGGAGCCGGCCACGGCATCGCCGAGCATCCTCGCGTTGGCCATGTGCGCGGGCGCGTTTGCCGCGAAGTAGTGCGCGTAGTCGACCTTGAGGTTGGTGTGGCCGAGCGACTTGGAGATCAGCGAGTCGGAGGCCCCGAGCCCCTGCATGATGGTCGCGTGGCTGTTGCGGAGGTTCTTCATGGGCACGTACTTGGCGTCCGACCCCTGCATCAGCTTGCGGTACTCGCGCGAGATGCGGTCGGGCCGCGTCCTGTTGCCGTTCGCGTCGGGGCAGAGCGGTCCCTCGCCGGACAGCTCGAGGAGCCGCCCGGCGGGCCATCCCGCAATGAAGATCCCGCGGGTCGACTCGGCGGTCTTCGTCGGCCCTTCCACGAGCTTCCCCCTGACCTCCGTGAGCGTCTTGTCCACGCGCACCGAGCAGGTGCCCACCCCGAACTGGA
>ODAI013700987.1_pt1 | contig 20992 bp, 24 predicted proteins | sample 1539321 | NCBI WGS metagenome assembly ODAI01 (sample SAMN02144231, study PRJEB22623) | gut metagenome | biome: sheep rumen | host: Ovis aries | place: New Zealand
ATTGACAGACGAAGAAAAGAAAGAAGCCGAAAATTATTTTAACAGTTTTAAATATCAGTCCTATTCAAAAGAAAACGAAGAGAAAGTCATAGAAAACGAAGAGCAAATAATGGCCAAAATGAAAGACTCCGCTCTTTCAAAATTCATGAAGCAAGTAAAAACTTTTTTCAGAATGATTAAGGCCTACTCCAAAAACGAATACAAGGAAATCCCTGTTTCGACAATTGTATCAATCATCATGACCTTACTTTACGTTTTCTCTCCTATAGATCTGATTCCAGATTTCCTCCCTGTCGTAGGATTATTAGATGACGCCGCCGTCCTAGGAACCTGCGTAGCATCCTTTGGCACCGCCATAAAAAGATTCGAAGAATGGGAAGCCGCCAAGAGCAAGGAATCCTAAACGTGAGTTCAACCAAATCCGGCTATTGGAAAGGAGTTGTCTCCCGCTTTGCAACCTTGGGAAAAGCAGCCCTTAATTTGGCCGCCCCAGTTGCAATTGAGGTTGGAATAGGGGCCCTCGTTTCCAAAGCCTGTGACAAAATTGAATTAAAATTGAAAGAACTGTACAAAAAAACCGCCAGCAATTCTGGAATCACTTTCCTGATAAATCTTGTTGGGATTTTGATTCTGGCGCTGAGGCCTTTTGGAGAAAAAGCGTCTGCTATTGTAGCCGTAGTATTTTTTGCAGCTGCCGCCGTGTTCTTCTGGGTGCGTGTTATTTTGTGGTGCAGGTCATATGGCACACAAACCGTTGGCGTAACAAAAAGTGTGTTGCAAGAAAAAAGCCTTCACACCGGAATTGAAAAGTACGTCCTTTCCAGCTTCCCATTCATCGCGCTTACTTATGCGGGGATCGATGTTGGAGCAGCATACGTGCCCGCGTTGAAAACCGTGCCACGCATTCCGCAGCTGATTGATTTCTTTGTAGGATACTTCTGGAAGAGGGTAGCGCTGTTCGCAGGAATTGTCACCACTTATACAGTCATCGTTTTCTGGGTTGTCAGGCCGGTGTTGATGAAGATGTTTTGGTAAGGAGGATAAGATTATGACAAACAACGTTGTTCCACCAAGAAAAGGAGAACCTGTCCCATTAATTTGCTTAAAATGCCACCACCACTTCGTTGGCCCAAATCCAAGCGGCCCCTCTTTTCTTGACGATCTTTTCAAAAAAATAAAAATCCCCAAATGCCCCAAATGCGGCAGCCGCAGAGTGACCAGGAATCCTTGGATAAATTACTAGGTGAGGGGCGCAGGTGCCAACTCGCCAGTTAAAAAACAGCCAAAACGCCGAATGAAAAAGCGCCAACTCGCCGAATACACTTGTTTTAGTACGTTTAACCAAAATAATACAAAAAACGCATTATATACTCTCATCATTTGAGAGTATATAAGCATTATTATAGTATTTGTAGGTTATTCTGTTTGGAAACCATAAAAAAAAATTGAAATAATAAAATTCTGATATATAATATTATAGTGTAGAGGGTAAAAAAGCATGAAAAATGTTGCAAATAATACAGACCAAGAACGAAAAGTTTTTTCAATAATTAATTATTTGGATTTTTTTGATAGTCAACAAATAAAATACAAGAACAATAATCTAAAAGATTCTTTTTCTTCTGTATTTTTCTCTATTATTAAGCCTATAATATCAAATAATGAAGATGCGATTATTTCTTTTGTAACGAATTCTAGCCATAATTTTACAGAATTGAAATCTCTCAAAGAAATTCAAAATACAACAAAAAGAATTAATAAGCATTTCTTATTTGGAAACAAAACAGATTACCGTTATTTATTAATTGATGAAATGTTTTGTTTATTTCAACTTCTCGGACTTAAAATAGAAAATGATATTCAAAATACTATTCTGGGGAAAATGGGTTTCAAAGAAAAAGAGTATCCAAAAGTTATTCAACAAATAGAAAATATTGAGCTTATTAAAGATAAAAGAATTGCAAATTCTTTTACTGATTTTAGACAATTCAAAAAATCATTAGAAACCTATAATGCGTTTAAAATCGTCAACATTGCTGTTTGTGCAACCATGAGTGCGGGGAAATCTTCATTTGTTAATGCACTTTTAGGATATGATTATTTGCCGATGCGCAATGAGGCCACAACTGCAAGAGTTACGAGTGTCTATGATAATGATAATTCTAATAAGTTAATTGGGTTTACCTTACAAAATCAAAATGTTGTTACAATAAATAATAAACTTGATCCTCAAGTAATTGATGAATGGAACTCTCTTGATATGGTCGATAGAATTGTTTTACAAGGAGACCTGGATAATATTGGTAATAATGGAATTATTGTGACCATTCATGATACCCCAGGAACTAATAACTCTGGAGAAAAAGACCATCACGATATTACATTTGATTTTTTACAAAAGAATCAATTAAATGCTCTTATTTTTGTAGCTAACGCAGAACATCTTTGTACAATTGATGAACAGCAAATATTAAAGGAATTGCATGAAAAAGTTGTAAAGAAACAGAATATTCCTGTCATTTTTATAATGAATAAAGCAGATTGTATTGATACTGAAAAAGAGAGCGTTAAAGAATTAATTCAGAAGTATTCAGAATATTTAACTAATATGGGTTATAAAACCCCAACAATATTGCCAGTATCTGCTAAAGCTGCTCGTTTATTAAAAATGGCCTCAAAAAATAAAGACTCTGAATTTACTAATAAAGAAATCCGGGCATTCTCTCTATGTTATGATGAATTCACTAATGATTATGATTTTTCTTCTGAAGAAATATGTCTAGAAAAAGAATCGAAAACAATCACTATAGGAAATAATGATTATGATTTACATAATCTTTTAATAGCTCTCAATAGAACTGGAATTACATCTATTGAGAAAGAAATTGAACGGTTATTTTAGGAGGATAAAAATATGACCGATGTTAATCTGAAATATAATCCATATACTAAAGAAAAAGTGCTTAAAATTAATGGAGAAATTCAAGACAAAGATTTGACAAGAAACATTTGTGGAGCAGATGGAAGTGAACTCTCTGAATGGTGTAAAAATTTTTATGATAACATTCTTAATAAAGAAAACGATTCATTTACGGTTCACTTCACTGGAATCCAACGTGATTATGAATTTATGGAAGACGGATTACAGAAATTCTTAGAAGAAAAAAAGGATGTTGAAGCAAAATTAATTCCGGAAGAAATTATTGCCGCTGCAGATAGATTAAATGAATTAAAAGAACTTTTTGTAAAAATGCAGAATGAAACGCCTTTTGAACAATTAAAACCTACATCTGAAAATGGTAAAGAAATTCAGGAATTGTTTGAAAAGGCAACCAATTCTGATTTTGAGATGGCAGTAGTCGCCACTATGTCTAGTGGAAAATCTACATTAATAAACTCAATTATTGGAAAGGAATTACTACCAGCAAGAAATGAAGCAACAACTGCAACAATAGCAAGAATACATGACATTGATGGGGCTGATCATTTTGTAGGTACAAGTTATGATGCTGAAGGAAATCTATTAAATAAATGTGATCCTTTGACTGTAGATAACATGGAGCAATTAAACAATATTGACTTAGCTCCTACATCAAGAATAGAGATTTATGGTGACATTCCTGGTATAGAATCAAAGAATATCAAACTTGTGTTAACTGATACTCCGGGACCAAATAATTCAAGAACTAGTGAACACCAAAAACATACAATGGATTTGCTTAATGCAGACTATAAACCTATGATTATTTATGTATTAAATGGTACACAACTTGAAACAAATGATGATAGCTTATTATTATCTAGTGTTTCTAGGATAATCAAAAGTGGAGACAGACAGAGTAGAGATCGTTTCTTATTTGTTTTGAATAAGGCTGATGAATTTGATCCAGAGAAGGGTGAAACTGTTTCAAGAAAGATAGATGATGTTAAAAAATATCTCTCTGAAAAGCATGGAATAACAAATCCACGTGTTTTCCCAACTGCTGCACGGTTAGCCAAACAAATAAGACAAACAATTAATAATGATCCATTATTAACATCTAAAGATAAACGAGAAGTTGCAATTAATATGGGAGGTTTCATCGATGAGGAAAAATTGCACTTTTCAGAATATGCAGATTTCTTGTCTCCTTCAACTTATGATGAATTAAAAGAAAGAATAGCAAAGGCTAAAGAAAATAATAATGAATATGAAGAAGCTCTGATTTATACAGGTATTCCTTCAATTGAAATGGCTATTACAGAATATCTAACAAAATATGCTTTGCCTACGAAAATTTCGGAAGGAGTATATTCTTTCAAAGAAAAAATTGATGCTTTAAATGTAGAAGCTGAAGAAAAGAATAATCTTGCAGGAAATGAAAAGAAAGTTGCCGAATTACAGGCACAGATAGAGAAGATAGAATCTGTTCTAGAAAGAGGGGAGAAAGCTTCTGAAGTTCGTTCGCAAATTGAAAGTCTAAGTACAGAAAAAGAATTAAAAAAAGCATTTGATGCTGTTAGTTCTGAATTTCTTAATTCTTTTGTAAATCGAACCCAAAGAATGAATAAAGATAGAGTTTTAGTAGAGACCGCGGAAGCTTATTATGAAAATTTGAAAATGGTTATTCCAAACCTTACAGCAAATTTTACTAGTTCAATTGAGAAAACATTAAATGATGTTCTTAGACAACAAGCTGAACAGTGTGTACAGAATTATAAGAAATACGTAGAAGATTTAATTGGTTCTGTTGGTTATGAACTACCCCCTGCAGCAATTCTTGGTTCTGTTGCCACAATAACTGTAGACGGAACTTTGAATGAGTATACACATGCAGAAGGAATCTATGAAAATAGAACACAAACTGTAAAGAATACCAATAAAAAATGGTATAAGCCATGGACCTGGTTCCAGGCTAGTACCATTCAAGAAACAAAGCGAGTAAAGGTTGGAGAAGAATATTATGTAGATTTTTCTTCATTTATAGACGACAATCTGTTTCCACAAATCGAATCATTTGAAAAAGAAACTCGTTTTGCTGCAACATCTTGGGCTAAAGAAACCGAAAACAATTTTAAAGAATATTTCTTAAATAAATTATCAGAACTAGATAAGGCTATTGAAGCAAAAATCAAAGAACAAAAAGAAACTTTGGCAAATCAGGAACAATTCCAGAAAATGATAGAGCAGAATAAGAAGAATCTTGAATGGCTTAATCATTTTAAACAGGAATTAGATGATATTTTGACAGTGTAATAAGGAGTTTAAAAATGAGTGTTAGTTCAAATTTAATTAATGCTGTTGCAGAACATAATATCGAAGATGTTCGTGGAGGACTTTGGGCTTGTATAGCTGTTGATCCAAATTTTATATCAAAATTCAAAGAAAGCTTTGATTATGTTCTTGCAAATGGAATTACGGAATCAGAATTATTTGAAAAGGATGATGGAGAAACATTTAGTACCGAACCTACTCAAGAGAACTTTAGTTTATTAGGTGGAATGTTGCATTCTAATTTTTCAAAAAAGAAATTAGACTCCCTTAAAGAAATGGGAAGAATTCTTTATCCTCCTAAAGAAAAATATGTATCTGAAGAAGAACAAGATTCCTCATCAGATACAGAGAAGGGTCCCCAACAAAGAGAACAAACAGCAAATCCGGGGGCAACAATCGGGGGGGCAGCAATCGGAGCAGCAGCAGGAGCAATCATCGGGAAAATTGCGATTGGCGGAGCAGCAGCGATTCTCGGGGGACTGGCGCTGGGAGCAGCAGTTGGAGCCCTCTTGGGAACAACAATCTCAAAGAGGAATTAATCAAGACTTTAAAAGAGTTTTTACAGGCTCTGAGCAAATTCCTGTGGATACTGATAAAAACAATAGGAATAATACTATGGAAACTACTACGATTTCTGATAGACAAATTAGAATTGTTTCTACAGTATATTCACAAAAAATAATTGAAGAAGATTCTCAACATGGTATTGAGAGTGGCAAAAACGATTATGATTATTTGTCGAATCTCACTCAAAGGAAAATATAAAAAGGAGAAAAACTGTTATGCAAAATGAAATATCAAATTCAAATACAAATATTGATGTAAGGAATTCTGAAGATTTATATAAAGCATTTTCAAGTGCTGATCTGATATTGAGTAAATCTTATTTGTCTGTTTTGAATTCTGCTCAGATTGTCCAGCAAAGACAAAATGTTGCTGAAAACAAAAATTTCATAAACGAGTTAAATGCATCGACACGTTTCTTTGATGTTACTCAGATTGTTCTAAATAAAAATGAGAATATGAGAGATAAGCTTGTTTCTGTTTTCAATGCCGTTGGAACTATAGGGGCATCTATTATCACTATGATTCATGGAGATGAGAAATCTGTTTCAATCTCTTTTGGAATCAAAGCAAATGATACAGCAAACGTTGGAAAATACAGTCAAACATTAGAAAATTGTTTAAAAGGTAATTTCCCTGGAACTAAACTAAATACTGTTAGGAAAGATCAACTTGAAATGATTATGAAAGATTACTTCCCAAATAATCCAGCAGTATCAACAGTTACAGATGTGCCAGGATTTAGAAGTGATGAAGAAAATAAAGATAGACAATTTATGCAGGGTATTGAAAAACTGGTTGAGACTTTACAGGGACAAAAATATACAATGCTTTTGATTGCAGATCCTGTTTCGCTTCTAGATATGCAGTATTCAAGAAGAGCTCTTGAGAATCTTTATTCAAGTTTAGTTCCTTTTTGCGATAGTCAATATACAATGGGTGCTAATGAAAGCGATGGCATTAGTCATACTATTACAGAAGGAACAACAGACACTGTAAATAATAGTGTAACAAACACTGTATCTCATACAGTAGGTAAATCTTCTTCAACAACAGATACTAAAACAAAAGGAATTGGAGTAAATGGAGCTGGAGTTGGTGCTGTAGCAGGAGCGTTGGTGGGAACTTTCTTATTGCCAGGAATTGGGACTCAATTAGGGGCAATGCTAGGAGGGGCTTTAGGAGGTTCTGTGAATGGTAATTTCAGCAAAAGTCATTCTATAACTGAAGGAGTAAATGTTTCTGACACAAATAGTTCCTCAGAAACAACAGGCAGTTCTTACTCTGTATCTAAGACAGATGCAAATGGTACAACATATACTTCTGGAACAAACCGAAGCCTACAAATAAAGTTTGAGAATCATAGTGTTAAACAACTACTAGAAAAAATTGATGAAACTCTTAAGAGATATGATACTTGTGCTGATGTCGGAATGTGGAATTGTGCCATGTATTGTATATCAGAAAGTGATTATATTTCTCAAATGGCTGCAAGTGTTTATCATTCAATTATAAGAGGAAAAAATTCCAGCCTTGAAATTGGCGCTGTAACAAATTGGGATTCAGATAAATCAAAATTAATTCTGAATTCTCTTAAATATATGGAACACCCATTCCTTAAAATCGGAGAATTAAATGTAACTCCAGGAACCCTCATTAGTAGCTCAGAACTTGCTATAGAAGCAGGTTTGCCAAACCATTCATTACCAGGATTACCTGTAATAGAATGTGCAGAATTTGGTAGGACAGTATCCAGCTATGATTTCTCTGAAACAGGAGAGAATTATTGTGTAAAACTAGGAAATATTTTTCACATGCATAGCGAAGAAGAATTATCTGTGGATTTAAATCCAAAGAGTCTTTCTTCTCATACGTTCATTACGGGTTCTACAGGTAGTGGAAAATCAAACACTGTCTATCATATGTTAAATCAACTCCCAAAAATCGGAGTTAAGTATTTGGTAGTTGAACCAGCAAAAGGGGAATACAAGCATGTGTTTGGAAACAAAGCTGCTGTTTATGGAACAAATCCGGAATTATCAGAATTGTTACGAATAAATCCATTTTCTTTCCCAAAAGAGATTCATATTCTAGAACATCTTGATCGATTAATTGAAATATTTAATGTTTGCTGGCCTATGTATGCAGCTATGCCAGCAGTATTAAAAGAAGCTGTTGAAAAATCTTATGAAGATGCCGGATGGAATCTTACAGAATCAAAAAATCCTTTCGGTGAAAATCTTTATCCTACATTTGCAGATGTTACAAGAAATATAAAAACAATAATTGATTCCTCAGAATATGATTCTGAGAACAAAGGTGCATACAAAGGATCTCTTATAACTCGTTTAAAATCATTGACAAATGGAATTAATGGTTTAATATTCACAACGAATGAAATTTCAAATAAGGAATTATTTGATGAAAATGTAATTGTTGATTTGAGTAGAGTAGGTTCCTCAGAAACAAAATCTCTTATTATGGGACTCCTTGTTCTAAAACTTCAAGAATATAGAATGACTAGTGGTTTGATTAATTCAGATCTACGACATATAACCGTACTTGAAGAAGCACATAATTTACTGAAAAGAACTTCATCAGCACAAGGACAGGATTCTGGCAATTTAGCAGGAAAATCTGTTGAAATGTTAACTAATGCTATTGCCGAAATGCGTACCTATGGAGAAGGTTTTGTTATCGCAGATCAAGCTCCTGGATTACTTGATTTAGCAGTTATCCGAAATACAAATACAAAAATTATAATGCGTCTTCCAGACCAGGAAGACAGAGAATTAGTTGGAAAAGCTGCAAATCTAACTGATGAACAGATTGTTGAATTAGCTAAATTGCCAAAGGGTGTAGCAGCTGTATATCAGAATGAATGGATAGAACCTGTTCTATGCAAAATAGAAAAGGCAGATGTTGTGGAAGGTAAATATGAATTTACACCAGAAACAAAATCTAAAGTTTCAATTAATACAGTCAAACAGCGTTTGAATATAGCTAAACTTTTATTTAATGCTAACAAAGTTAGTAATGAATCTTATGAAAAGGATTTAAAAGAATTAGGATTATGTGCTACAACTGAGGTAGCAATACGAAAAAACTTCATAAATCCTTCGGAGTCACCAAGATTTACAAAACTAGCTCCTATATTTAAAGAACTGTTTCCGTCAGTATATGAAGAACTTAAGAAAGTTTATGGTTCTAATCCAAATGTTGATGCATGGACAGATTGTGTAGATGCAAAGATAAAAGAAGTTGTCAATAATGAAATTGAAATTGATATGCTAAGAAAGATTAGACAAAGTATAATTACTCAATATTTATACAATGAATTAGCTAATAATATTGCATATCAAAATTGGCGAAAAGGAGGTGTAAAATGATAGAGACTTTAGCTAATCAAGGAAAAGAATTGTCGAACCTAAATACTGAAAAAGGAAATACTTTTAATCCTGATACACAAGCAGATATTTCTTCTAATAATTCAGATGTCCATGCTCCCTTACAAGGAGAAAATCATAGAATTGAAATGGAAGTTAAATTTGATCCAGATGAACTTGCAGAAGAATCAAAGAATAATTATCATCCAGATTTACAAGGCACAAAAACAGATGGTTCAATTATTATACAAAAACTGCCTGGAGAAGAAACTAGAATACCACATCTTCCTAAACCGATGCTGGAGATTTCATCTGATAATAAGACGATGGTTGATACTAATTATAATCCTGATACCCAAGCGGAAGTTTCAAAGCGGACAGAAAGAACCCCGGTTGAAGGAAGTGGTGGCCACTGGGATGGAGAAAGAGGTAATTCAAATTGGATTCCTGATGATGATGAGATACCTTCAAATCCTAAGACCAATCCCGAAGGAAAGAATTGGCGTGAGATTAAAGATGATTACAAAGTAGAAAAGATTCCTTTTGCTGAAAATAAGCCTGATTTCTCGGAAATATCAAAAGGAACTGTAGAGATTGAAGATTTCTCGGATGATAGAGATGCAAATTTCTATCAAGCCGATGAAGCTCTTGCCGAACAAAAAGAATGTGAACCAGAAGATGTGTATAGATGGAGAAAGGAGCACAGGTATACATGGCATGAGGGAAGTGATTGTAAAACAATGCAAAAAGTTCCTACTGAAGTACATGGTAATGTACCTCATTCAGGAGGAATTGCAGAATATAAAAGCAGACAACAAGGAGTATAATTATGGGAAGTGTTAATGATGAAGTTTTTGGATTGATGGAATATAAACATCGCTGGATAAAAAATGAAATAATTACTTTTTTTGGTAAAAATACAAATGTTATAATTTCAGCTAAAGCATATAAAGAAAAACCTATTACGGTTGCACAAAGAGAAGCATATAAAAAATTTAAATCAGAATTAGCTGTTTTATCAGATAAAGCTAAATCAGAGGTCTTTAATTATTTTTCTACAGTGGAAAAAAAACAAATCTCATCTGAGACGGAATTAAACTCTATTTTATCTTTAAAGACGGTAGTATTTAATCCAAATGGAGATACAATACTTTTATTTGATTCAACTCTTGATGAAGAAAATGGCATTGGAATTCAACTTTATCCTGTAATTCAAGTAGGACCTCAAGATATTTTTTTATAGTATTTATGGAAATAAAAAACGTAATTAATGGTTCTTTCATTGGCGATTATCGAGATTCAAACGTTGAAATATCTAGCAAATCACTAGATAATTGTCGAATATTTGATCCTGATAGTGAAGCAGAAATCTCAAGAGAATATATCAATGTTTCAGATAAATATTGCTTAGCCGATGTCGAACGCGGAAGAGAAATGACCTTCACCGAAGCTGATAGCGGTAATGTTAATCCAAACTTCGAAGAATGTGAAGGTTTTCAGTGTAATTGTCAAACCTGTGTTGTTGCTTTTGAAGCAAGACTACGAGGTTATGATATAGAAGCCGGTCCTTTTGAAATGGATTCAAATGCCGCGGCTCTTTCTTCTGAAACTTATCTTGCATGGCTTACCCCTGAAGGGGAACATCCTAATTACATAATGAATCTTGAAGCAAATTCCACAGATGCAGCTTATAACTTCATTTCCGATACAGTAAAACCAGGAGAACGTTATACACTACAAGGAATCTGGAAAGGGGATTGGGGGTGTGGTCATATAATCTCGGTATTTAGAGAAGAATCCGGGAATCTTGTTTTTTATGACCCACAGATAAATGAAATATATAATAAGAAATTTTTTAAAGAAGAATTTCTGAGTCGTATGCAAAAAGGAAATACAGAAGAAACAGCTATAAAACTTCTTCGTGTAGATAATCTTGATATCGATATTGATTTCATTGACCCAATAGTAAGAAGGAGTCAGAATTATGCTTAATGAAGATATAAAGAAATTTGCAATCCAACATGGTTTTCAAGATATAAAAGAAATTGGAAAATATAAAGATTTTACTGTTTTCCAACCTCTATTTACTGATGGTAAGAAACATATTATTGGCTTTCCGCAATATATTTTTGTTAAAGATGAAGAAATTAAATTGTATATTGATACAAAGTTTGAAGTGAAAATTGATTCACATAACCAGTGAAGCCCACAATACAAACGATATTTTTAAATTTTTTAATGATTTAGTAAATAACATATTCCCTCAAAATTGATTTATTACTTAGTTTTTCAGTACAAAATAGAAGAGTAAGTCATTAACTTCTAAATATTAAACTCTCACAAAATGAGAGTCTCCTTATTGTATTATGTCCTTATCTGAAAAGATAAGGAGTGTCTTATGAAAAGTAAGATTAAGTTCAATTTGAATTTTGGGTATGATTCAAAATCTGATGTTTTTAGTATTGACGGGTCTTTATCAATTGAAGGCGACTTGGATTCAGAAGAATTAAATCGAGTTGGATATGATGATAATCAATATATCGAATACGATGATTCTGATGAATAGATTTCATTTTTTTAATATCTATCACCAAATGATAGCCCTCACATCTATACTACAATAGAGGTACAATTATGTGTGTTTCACCAGTAAGTATGTTTGGTGGTGGGGGCATCGATCCTTTACTTGCCGAACGATATGCGGTTCTTAATGAACAGCTCAGACAAAAACAGATTGCAAAACTACGTGGAACGGAACCAACAAAAATTTATCAGCCACGGGTTGTGACTGTTGAAACTCCCACAATACCACAAGAAGAACTACACAGAATGTATTCAAATCCTGTTCTGCAGCAGATTCCAATTCACATTGCCTACAGAATATTGCAGCGGATTTGTGATACACCTATTTCCCCGTATAATACCCCAGCACCTCGCGCGCGAACTGGTAGGCATTTTTGATGTGGGTAAAGTTTTCAAAATAATCTTTGTGAAGGATCATTCGGTTGTCAAAGAAGTCTTTCATTTCTTCGAAGGTTTTTTCTTTTACTTTTGGAGAAGTGAGGAGTCTTGTGTAAACAGAAAGCATAACGGCAAAGTCGTTGAGGAGCGGCACTTTCAAACAAGAGGAAATTACACCTGGGCCGATTTTTAGGCCGGCTCTTAAAAGTTCAAAGTTGATTTCTACGTCGTAATTAAATTTTTGAATAGATCTGAAGTTGCACAGCATACAGGAGTTGTGGGCAGCGGCGTTTCTTATGCGACGGATGGAATCTATGTGACATTTGAATTCGGATTTCAAATGGAAGTAGTCATAGTAGAATGTGTAGAATTTTGTAAAATCGTGGAAACCCATCAGCTCTACAATATTCCAAACTGCAGGGTAGGCCAGGCATGCATCTATATCCATTCCGCTGTAGCACGAAAAGTTTGTTCCTTTTTCAACGGTTTTCTGAACATATGGTTCCTGCTCAAAAAATGCCTTAACAACACCGTAACCGTCGTCGTCCGGATTTGTCTGGCAGTCATTTACAAGATTTACTTTAAGATAATGCTCCAGGTCAATCGTCATCTTGAGCAAAAGCTTTCGCAGGAACATATCAATTGTTGAAAGTTCTACAAGGTGTCCAAAATCCAGCCCCTGATATTTTCCGCTCTTTGTTTTTTCAAAGCAAATCTCGGTGTACTGTTTGAGGCGGAAAAAATAATTGTTCTTATGAAGGAACTCCTGGGCCTTCTGTTCATCCATGATGTTGAAGGTGATGCCAAGTTCGTTTTTGCAGTAATCAATAATCTCCGGAACAGTTAGTTTTGGTTCTTTTACTGGTGCAGCAAAATCTTTCTTCCCCATTATTTCTTTCCTCCATCAATCATCTCGGACATGGCTTTGATTTCTTCTTTCCAGCGTTTTACAAGGCGGGCAGGGGCGAGTGGTTGGGCTTGGCGTCCCCAGCTGAGCATTGTTTCAAAAACTTTTTCGAACTGACTGGAACTAAAGATGATTGTTGTTGATTCTTCGTCTTCGGTAAAGTTCTGGTCGTCGGCCCATTTGTGATGTTTGATCCATTCTTTGGCGTAACCTGTAAATCTGATTTTGAATTTTTCGATGGTGTCTCCTGCAAAAGCGCCTAGTCTTCCACCTCCGCTGAAATTGTTAATATCAAAATCTTCCGGCAGCTCAAAAGTCTCATTCAAAATTACAATGTCGGACATAAAGTTCAGATCATACATCAAAATCACATCGGCATATTCGCTGTAGCCCCAGACGTAAACTGAACCGTTTTCCAAAATCAGCTGATAAGGCCAGATGATTCGCTGAGATTTTTTGTTTGTGTATGATTTATTATATCGGAATCTGATTTTCTGATTCTTATTAAGAGCGGTATAAACACGGTCCCAGTTGCGTACATTTACATCAAACTCCATCTGTGGCGAAACAACAACGCGGCCAGAAGAAAGTACCGCATCGTTCTTGGCAACCTCAGGCTGAAGAAAATAAATGAGCTTAGTTACACTTTCAAAAAGTGGAGTGCCCTTATACTGCTGCAAAAGTCCGCGCAAGCTTGCAACAAGCGCAATGTTCTTTTTGGTCTCTTCGGAATAAAAGAATTCTTCAAAATCCGGATCGATGGCGTAGCTTCCATTGACCAGCTTCTCTTTAATCAGATGCTGTCTTCTTAACTTTTCAATAAGTCTGAAAACTGTCGGCTCTGAAATTTTAAAATGTTTTGCGAAATATTTTGAACTGTATTGAACCAGAGAATCATCAGACGCTTCTCTAAGAATCTGCAAAATCTCATAACAGCGGCAATCAAGTTCTTTTTCTGCCGCAGCCTTTTTTTCGAATTGTCGTTCTTCCCGAGTCAGCACATTCTGCCGTTTTTCTTCATCACTAAGTTTTCTACTCATACTCCCATTATAACATGAAAAATCCGGATGTCTATCATTTTGTGAGAGTGGGAGGGGTTAATAAATTTTGACATCGTCATAAAATAATCTATAATTATTTATATAAAAAGTCGCAAAGTTTTTCAGCCACTTTTAATTGGAGACCAAAATTATGAAATCAGACTTAGCACAAATATTTAAAGATACACAAACTCAATACACAACAAATCCGGTCTTGATTCAAAGCTGCAGTAATACCAGAAAAAATGCAAAGCTTTATGCCGAGGCTGATGAAATTAAATGTGACAGAAATCGGTTTACGGAAAAGTGTGAAATTGTAGTTTCTAAAAAACAATCCTTCGAAGCCGCTGCAAATTATAAAGGACAGAAAACTACAGTCCTAAATTTTGCAAGCAGTTTTTGTCCGGGCGGGGGAGTGAAGCATGGTGCCAGGGCGCAGGAAGAATGCCTTTGCCGCTGTTCCACTTTGTATGACAGTCTTTCTTCTGATTATATGCGTAAAAACTTTTATGAAAAGCATTGCGAGGTTGACGATAACCTTGCCAACGATGATATTATTTATTCACCTGCGGTTACTGTTTTTAAATCTGATGAATATTTACCAGAGCTCCTTCCACAAGACGAATGGTTTAATGTAGATGTAATCACTTGTGCCGCTCCAAATATTTATGTTGGCTGGAATGACAAGCTTAATATCAGTGATGAAACTCTTTCAAAGATTCACGAAAAACGCCTTCGAAAAATCCTGGATGCTGCGGTTGCGCATGAGACAGATGTAATCATCCTTGGCGCATTCGGTTGTGGTGCTTTTGGAAATCCTCCCCAAGTTGTTGCTGCTGCTGCCAAAAAAGTTTTAGAAGATTACCGCTATGCATTTAAAACCGTAGAGTTCGCAATTTATTGCCCGCCAGATAAAACGGAAAATTTTGATGCGTTTGATAAGATATTAAAAACCTCAGAATAATTATTTACACGCCAGTCATTTTCATTAAATATTGCCGTATTCTTCTCATCTCTGCTATAATTTACTTATGAGCAATTTGTGTAACAATAAAAGAACATCAACCCCTTTTTTATTTTTTCTATTATGCTGCTGCGTGGTTGTGATGATGACATCCTGCGCATCCACACGTTCTGAGCGCGAAGAAGCAACAATTCAGATTAAAGGAAATCCTACCACAGGTTATAACTGGTTTTATGAAATCGGCGATGACTCAATTATTGCTGTTGAAGAAAGCGAGAAATATCTTGGCGACGATCTGGTTGTTGGGGCGCCTAGCTTGTTCACTTATAAAATCACTCCCTTAAAACCGGGGCAGACAACACTCTATTTCGAATACAAGCGCCCCTGGGAAACAGAAAGCCCTATAGAAACAAAAGACTATATTATTACAGTCGCCGAAAACGGAAAAATCACGATAGAGGAATAGAACCGCTTTCCTTATATGGAATTAAGCATTTCATAATTACAATGGGCAACATCGCAAGTCATATCGTGATGAAGGTGGAGGCCGTTGCCAAGGCAGTTTTTCCATTGTTTGCAGGATTGGCATTTGCCTTTTTTAGCCCAGGAGCGGTTGCGTAGATTTTCAAATTTGTTATTCCAGATATCCATAAAGCTTTCACAGACTGATTGATTTTGCTGGCCTGCGGTTTGTCCATAAATGTTTCCCTGAATAAAATCCGGGCTGCGAACACTTAAACAAGCTCCAACAGAACCGTCACACATCACAGAACCAACATTTATCCCACCACGACAAAAGAAAAAATAATCGCGGGCTTTTAGTTCGTAGTTACCAAGCCAGCCTTCGCATGCATAATTAAGATGAATTGAACCTCCAGACTTATCTTTGTAACTCCGGGTTTCTACAATAAAATCCATGAGCCTTTTATATTCTTCCTTTGTAAGCGATAAATCATTATGCTCCGCACGTCCTTCAGGGAAAATTGAAAAAATGCGCCATTGGGTTACACCGCGTTCAATTAAATCATCACGCAGGGCAGGAAGGATTTCAAGATTTTTACTGTGAACACAAGTTATTACATCAAAAATCAGGCAGTCACCATATTGCTTTTGAAAATCAACTGCAAGCTTAATTCCTTCGCAAACTTTTTTATATGATTGCGGATTAATTCGAAGATAGGTGTGCTCTTTTTCAAAACCATCAATACTAAAACTTATTGAACCCATTCCTGCATTTATAAGAGAAATAAATCGTTGAGGAGTAAGCAGCATTCCGTTTGTAACAATTCCCCAGCCATAACCGCGCTTTATGATTTCTCGTCCTACAGCTTCCAGATCTTCACGAAGCAGAGGCTCACCACCTGTTATACTTACTGTCAATCTTTTCACAGGATTTTTTTGTTTAACATCATCAAGCACTTTTATAAAATCCTGTGCAGGCATATCTGGTACCTGTGAAAGCTTAAGGCAGTCACTTCCGCAATGCAGACAGTTCAAATTACAACGCTGCGTACATTCCCCAAAAAGATAATTTAAACGATGATTTTTAATAACTGATTTTCTATAGATGCGGAAAAGTGAATGTTTGATTGAAGTTGCAAAATCCATTTTTAATTATTCAACATCACTTTGCTGATTTTCTTCAACATCATCTGCGTTTTCAGCAGGTTCTTCATTTTGGGATTCTTCACCATACTGATCATAGTTTGATTCAAAATCATATCTTTCAGGATTCACAACTCCATAACAGGAAACAAGAGTGCCTATACCAATTGCAGCCCCAACAAGTGCGATAACTTTCTTCCAGGTCCATGTAAGCTTTTTCATACTCTTCCTCCATCCAGTTTATTTTTGTGAAAGTTTAATTTGCATATTTTCTTTTTTATATTTTATATTTCCAAAATCTGTCTTGCCGGAAATATCGTTTTCTGTAAAAGTTATTGGATCTGTTGTATCTTCAAAAGAGCCGTTCTGATTACCGTCAATATCTTTGATTTCAAGAACCCAGTCAAGTTCTTCTTTGTCCATGTAGTGCCAGGTCAGCGAATATGTTCCTGTTTCAGTTGTGTAAGTTTGAGTTTCTATACTTGGATTTTCAGGTACTTCAGCATTTTCTTTGGTTTTTACATTTATCTCAATTCCATTTATGGCGTTTCCGTCTTCGTCTGTAACAGTTCCCTCGAGCGTAAAGAAATTCCCCGGAACTCCATACATAGCAACGGGGGCCCATTTATTATTCAATAGAGAACATCCGAATGCTGTACATAAAGAAGAAATCCCCAGCACCTGTAAAAGCTTTGCGAAAACTCTTCTGGAAAATAATTTGATCTTTTTTCCCATACCTAAATTATAAGTTCAAAAAAAAGTGGTGTCAAATCTTAATGCAAATTACGCCCTTTTTTGCTATAATCTTCTCATGAGTAATTTAGTGTACGAAAATAAAAAAGAGATTTCTTCGGCGTTTATTGATTCGTCGGTCAGGTTGGGAACTGCGCAGACTACAGTGCTTGTTCAGGATAATGTTACAGAATGTTTTGGAAGCTTTGGATGCGACGGGGTTACTTACAAAAAAAAGTACAATGCCTTCTGGGTTTTTTCTAAAGCAAAGTTCAAGTTTTTTTCGCGACCGGCATGGACTGATTTTGTAACGGTAAAAACTTTTCCTATAAATAACAGCGGAATCCGTACAAATATCAATACTCAGATTGTAGACTCTGCAGGCAAGCTTGTTGCAAATGTTAAACAGGAAGCCTGTGTTTTGAGTTTTGAAAATCACAGACCTATGAAGCTTGCAAGTGTAGAATTTCCTGCAGAAGGATTTCCGGAACCTGTACTTGATGAGCCATTTGAACGATTCCCTTCTGATTTTACAGAGGATGAATTTGTTTATGATCAGGTTATCCGCTACTGCCATATTGATATGTCTCATCACATGAATAACTGCGAGTATGTTCGTCTTGCCCTGAGTGTTTTTTCTGAAGAATATCTTCTGGCTCACGAACTTACCGAAATGGAAGTTCATTATACCGGCGAAAGCAAGGAAGGGCAGACTCTTAAGATTTATCGCCGTGATTGTGCTGATTGTCCTGGAAAAACTTACGTGCACATTAAAGAAGGTGACAGGTGCGTGTTTGAGTGTTGTCTTTTATTGAAATAAACTTTGAATATAAGCGCCCCTGGGAAACTGTAGAACCAATAGAAACAAAAGAGTATATTATTACTGTTGACGAAAAGGGAAAAATTAAGATTGAGGAATAAAAAATGAAACCAGAAACCGCTTTTGAATTATTGGGAAAATATGTAAAGGGACCGACTCTGCTTCGTCACTGTAAAACTGTTGGCGTTGCCATGCGTTATTTTGCCGAAAAATACGGGGAGGATGCTGATTACTGGGAAAGTGTTGGAATCCTTCACGATATTGATTTTGAAGTTGCACCGGATGCTCACTGTATAAAGTGCGTAGAACTCTTTGCTGCTGAAAAAGCAAACTATCCCGAAATTGATGATCAGCTTGTTCATGCGGTTCAGAGTCACGGCTGGAGCATTACAGTTGATGTAAAACCTGAACACATCATGGAAAAAGTTTTATACACCGTAGACGAACTTACCGGCCTGATTTTTGCCTGTGCCATGGCCCGCCCGAGCAAATCTGTTACCGACATGGAAGTAAAATCCGTTACAAAGAAATTCAAGGACAAAGCCTTTGCCGCCGGTTGCAGCCGCGACGTAATCCGTACCGGTGCCGAACTCATGGGCCTAGAGCTGAACGAAATAATCCAGGATTGTATCCTTGCCATGAGAACTAAGTATGAAGAGATTGGGTGTTAGGGAAATGATTACAACCGATTGTGATATTACATTTGCATCAGAGCAGAGTAGTCTACCTTGTGCTCTCTTGCGTAGGTGATAAAATCTTTTTCTTCTTTTGTTACGCGGATTTGAAATTTAAGCGGCAGCGCAAATTTTTGTTTTCTTCCAGCATTTTTTCTTGCGCCACCGTGACCAAATTTCTTTTCATAAGATGAAAGTCCTGAGAGTTTCATATATTCTTTTTCAGAAATGATCTTTTCATCTGAAGAAACTTCTGATTGCAATTTCTTGAAAACATATCCCTCAGAATCTTTTACAAAAACATAATCCATAATTAGACCTCCTTCAGTCGCTTCTTAGCAAGCTTAATTATTTCTTTTGGAGTTTTCTGCGTTTTCTTTACAAAAACAACTCCAACTACAATAATTTTCCCTGCTTTATATTTAAATAGAGAACGAAGTTCATTTGTTTTTATTTCAAAAATTTCTTTTTGAATTGGCTTTACACGAACAAATTCAATTCCTTGTTCTTGTATTTTTTTATAATCTGCGTCAAGCATATCTTTCTGAGATTGTTCCAGAGAATTTATCTCTGCTTCTGCCTGTGGTAATTTTTCTACCGTGAACTTCATACTTTAAATATAAAGCTAGTTTTTGAATATGTCAACAATTTCAAAAAAAAGCAGTTATCTGATTTTCTGTTGAAACTTCTCTTCAAGCTTTGCCCTTCTATAAAATATTGAACTATTCCATCCTATTTTGTAAAATTATAGGTATGAAAAATCGAGTTGTTTTTTTGGTATGCGCATTGCTTGTAGCTTTTGCTTCTTGTTCTAAGAAAAATAAAATCACTGTTGAAGATACTGAACCTGTGGCTGATGTTGAAGCTTTACAAGAACCTATTCCTGAACCAGACCGTTTTGTTTCTGCCCTTGTTCTTTCGCCTTCGAGTAAGCTTTATCTGCAGGGACGCGACAATGAAATGCATTCAATTTTCAACTTAAAAAACAACGACAGCATAGAAATTCTTCTTGAAAAAGATTCCGATGAACCGGATAGAAATTTGGACAACGGAACTTATCTTCATGCCGTTTATGATTCTGTAGATTTCTGGATTCCGCAAAGTGATATTGCTCTTTCTTCAGAAAGTGCTGTTGTAATTTTTGATTCTACTTTGTATGAAGATGCAGGACTGCTTTCTCCAAAAACGGACGGACTTACAAAATTAAGATTTGGTACAGTTATTGCAAGAAATCCTCAGTCAGAAAATCAGGAATCAGAGCTGCAATCATACGAAAAGATTTTTTATTACGATAGCAGCAAAAAAATTGTTCAAAGCGGATTTATAAAACAGGGGAACACAAGCGACAAAGAAGACGACATTGAAGTTCTTAAAATCGTAGAACAACTAAAAGTCACAAAAAAAGCCGTTGACCGAAACAATCTTTTTGCCCGCGCCGAAAAATACAATCCGTCTCCTCTTGTAAAGGCCGCCCTTGATGACCAGATGGTTGAAAAACTTTCCTACAACTACGAAGAGGTTGTCAAAAATCTGCAGAAGCAACTTTACGGCGTCCACGTCAACGAACTTCTGACTGTAGATCAGAGCAAGGATCCGTTTGCGAATTAATAAATGATTTTTTAACGAGACTCAAATGAAATACAAAAATAACGAATATTCCGAAAGCGAATTGTATAAAGAACTTGGAGCTCTTACAAAAAATAAAGATTTATGGGAAGAAAGCATCAGAGATGTTTATGCTCTTTTAAAAACTGATTCTGTAAAAATTCAGGCAAAGGCATTGTGGTTGCTTGGAGAAATGGGATTAAAATATCCTCAGGCTTTTAATGAATATGTTTCTTCAATTGCAGACTTCCTTGGTAGCGAAGAGCCTCTTTTACGAGAACGTGCACTAAATGCTTTAGGCAGAGTAGGGCGGGCTGATTTTGAATTGATTAAGCCTTATTGGAATAAACTTTTTATTTTTGCAGACGATTCCGAGCCGGAAGTACGTTTGAGTTTTATCTGGGCTTCAGAAAATATTGCAACAAATAATCCGGATATTTATTCAAATTTTATGAATATCTTTGCATCACTCCTTTCTGA
>ODAI012252967.1_pt1 | contig 20991 bp, 16 predicted proteins | sample 1539321 | NCBI WGS metagenome assembly ODAI01 (sample SAMN02144231, study PRJEB22623) | gut metagenome | biome: sheep rumen | host: Ovis aries | place: New Zealand
AGATTCTGTCGGATATACAGTATTGTGAAAATAGAGAGGTATAATTATGGCAATTACAGCAGCACAGGTTAAGCAGCTCAGAGACGTTACAGGCGCCGGCATGATGGACTGCAAGAAGGCTCTCACTGAGTGCAACGGCGACATGGATGCAGCAGTAGAGTTCCTCAGAAAAAAGGGACAGGCTAAGGCTGAGAAGAAAGCTAACAGGATCGCAGCAGAAGGTATCTGCTTCATCGCACAGGATGGCGATACAAAGGCAGCGGTCGTCGAAGTTAACTCTGAGACTGACTTCGTAGCCCAGAACGAGAAGTTCCGCACATACGTAGCAAAGGTTGCTCAGCAGGCTCTGAACACAGTTGCTGAAGATATCGACGCATTTATGGGCGAAGCATGGGCAGAGGATACAACTAAGACTGTTAAGGATTCCCTTGTTGATATGATCGCTGTCATCAGCGAGAAGCTCAGCATCCGCAGATTCAAGAAGATCGAAGAGACAGAAGGATGTGTAGTAACTTACCTTCACGGCCAGGGAAGAATCGGCGTTATCGTTGATGCCAAGACTGCAGTTGTCAATGACGAGGTCAAGGCTGCTCTTACAAACGTGGCTATGCAGATCGCAGCTATGAATCCCAAGTACATCAGCCAGGCTGATATTCCGGATGATTACAAAGAGCACGAGAAAGAGATCCTTCTTGCCCAGGCAATCGAGGAGAACAACAAACTTCCCGAGAACAAGAGAAAACCTCAGAACATCATCGAGAAGATGCTTATCGGCAGACTGAACAAAGAGTTCAAGGAAATCTGCCTCCTCGACCAGGTCTATGTCCGCGCTGAAGACGGCAAGCAGACCGTAGGCCAGTATCTTGATCAGGTCGGCAAGGCTAACGGAACCAAGATCACCATCAAAGAGTTCGTTCGCTTCGAGACAGGCGAAGGCATCGAGAAGAGAGTTGACAACTTCGCTGAGGAAGTTATGGCTCAGGCAGGTGCAGCCGCGAAGTAATTCTGACCGGAACGCATAAATCTTTATATTGTTCAGGCGCTGTGCAGCATCTGCACAGCGCCTGTTTTGCATATGCGGGGCTTTGACGGCACCGGTTTCTATTCATAAATTAGACTTATTTATAGTATTTTGATTCACGCAACTGTGTTGTATAATGGTAAATCAGAAGAATACTATACTTTTGGACGGAGGATACAATTGAAGTTCAGGAAGATCAACGATACAACCATAAACTGCATAATCACCCAGGAGGACCTTAAGAAACACGGGATCGTCCTCGATGACCTGTTTGACCGCAAGAAGAACGCGGTTGAATTCATCAAGAGGATCATTCACAAGGCGGCCAGTTCGGTAAATCTGAACATTAAGAGTGATTATACGTCGATGAGGATCTCTGTACTTCCGGACCAGTCGGTCAGCCTTACGATCTCCCAGGACCCGGAGGAATCTGTCAGGATCCGGGAGCAGAAGAATATAGCTCAGGAGCCCTCCGCATGGAAGGCTGCTGCGCCTGCTCCGGCCGGGACACTGCGAGGACTTACTTCTGAAAGCGGCACATATGTCTTTCAGTTCCCTTCTGTCAGAGACTGCGCGAAGTGCTGCAGGATCCTTGCGGACTGCGGCGGGATTGAGACTGCTCTCTATTTTGTCAGGCAGACGGGCATCTACTATCTGGTGATCGGAAGAGGGGCGGACACTGCTCAGAACTATGACAGAGTTGTACTGCGGCTCAATGAGTTCGGCAGAATGGTTTCCTGCGATGAGGCGACGCTGGCTTATATGAAAGAGCACAGCGACTGAATTCTCAGAAGCAGGGCGGCACAGCAGATCGCGGAGATATACAGTTGAGCACAATAGACAGGCAGGGAAATCGTCTGAATCAATATATCGCTTCCTGCGGGATCTGTTCCCGGAGAGAAGCGGACCGCATGATCGAAGCGGGCAGAGTGTATGTAAATGGGGTTCCCGCTAAGGCGGGAATGCGCATCCAGGGGACGGAAGAGGTGACGGTTGACGGCCGCCGGCTCACCGGATCACTGAACAAAGTTGTTGTTGCATTTTACAAACCGGTCGGAGTCACATGCACAGCGGGTGACCGGCACGCGCAGAGAACGCTCAACGAAGCCTTTTCTTTTCCTGTCAGACTGACTTACGCAGGCCGGCTGGACAGGGATTCGGAAGGGCTTCTTCTGATGACCAATGACGGCGGACTGATCGACTCGATGATGCGGGGCGCCAACGGACATGAGAAGGAATATATCGTCCGTGTGAAGAGCAGGATCTCGGACGCGGATCTCGAATACTTCAGAAAAGGCGTAAGGCTCAAGGATCTGGGCGTAACTACCCGCCCCTGCAAGGTCGAGCGGCTCGGAGAATATACCTTTCGGATCATTCTCACGCAGGGCCTTAACAGGCAGATCCGAAGGATGTGCAGGGCGGTCGGAAATGAAGTGAAGAAATTAAAGAGAGTCCGAGTACTCAATGTACAGCTCGGCGCCATGAAGCCGGGCGAACAGAGGATCATAAACGGTGAGGAACTCAGTGAACTCTACAAGATCGCAGGCATTTTGCGGCAGTGAGCGGGATCCGAACAGACCGCGTGAGTACAACACAGAATACAGGTGCAATTATGCAGCAGAATACGAATGAAGAGAACATGACCGGAAAGAGAAGCGGAGCGCGCGCAGCAGATCCTGATTACAGCCGTATGAAGGAACTCACGGCGCTTTTAAACCGCGCCTCGGAAGCATACTATAATCAGGATACCGAGATCATGAGCAATTTCGAGTACGATAAGCTCTACGACGAACTTGTCCGGCTTGAAAAGCGCACCGGAATCGTGCTTTCCGGATCTCCCACAGTCCATGTCGGGTATACCGCGGCTGATGAGCTTCCAAAGGAGAGGCACGAGAGTCCGATGCTGTCGCTTGATAAGACGAAGGATCGCTATGCCCTAGGGGATTGGCTCGCAGGACATGACGGGCTTCTCTCCTGGAAACTTGACGGGCTCACTGTCGTTCTCACTTATGAAAACGGAGTTTTGACAAAGGCTGTAACGAGGGGCAACGGCGAGATCGGAGAAGTGATAACAGACAATGCCAGAGTGTTTAAGAATCTGCCGGTGCGGATTCCCTGCACAGAGACGATCGTCCTTCGCGGAGAGGCGGTTATCCGGTATTCGGATTTTGAAAAGATAAATGAAGAGCTTGAGGCGCAGGCCGCTGCCACAGGAGATCTCTCCGATGTCCGCTATAAAAACCCCAGAAATCTTTGCAGCGGAAGCGTCAGACAGCTTAACAACCAGATCACTGCAAGGCGCAGGGTCCGCTTCTATGCATTTTCACTGGTGCAGGCCGGCAATCTGGATTTTGACAATTCCAGACAGAAGCAGATGGAGTTTCTCGCTGATCAGGGATTTGAAACTGTGGAATATGTGCGCGTGACGCCGGAAGATGTGGCGATAAAGGTCGGAGAATTTGAGCACAGGATCGAGGAAAATGATATCCCTTCAGACGGCCTTGTTCTGATGCTCGATGATATCGCTTACGGGGAGTCTCTCGGGACCACGGCGAAATTTCCGAGAAATGCTATCGCGTTTAAGTGGGCAGATGAGCTGATGGAAACCACGCTGCGCGAGATTGAATGGAGTGCCAGCCGCACCGGGCTGATCAATCCGGTGGCTGTCTTTGATCCGGTTGAGCTCGAAGGCACTACAGTTAAGAGAGCCTCTGTGCATAACATCAGCATCATTAAGGCGTTTGAACTGGGAATCGGAGACAAGATCACAGTCTATAAGGCCAATATGATCATCCCTCAGATTGCCGAGAACCTGACCAGGTCCGGAAACCTTGAGATCCCGACGGTATGTCCTGTGTGCGGCTGTGAGACCAAGATCCGCAAGGACAATGATACGGAAGTTCTGGTGTGCTTAAATCCCGATTGTACAGCTAAGAAGATCAAGGCTTTTTCGCTCTTTGTGAGCCGCAGCGCTATGAATATCGACGGTTTATCAGAGATGACTTTGGAGAAACTGATCGCGGCGGGCCTGATCCACAGTTTTGCGGATATATATCATCTGGGCGCCCATAGAGACGTTATTGAAAATATGGACGGATTCGGAAGCAGATCCTGCGATAAGCTTTTAGAAGCCATTGACAAGTCCAGAGAGACGACGCTTGCCAGAGTACTGTGTGCGATCGGCATTCCCGGGATCGGTATTTCAGGCGCCAGGATCCTGTGCGCCAATTTCCACGATGATCTCGACGCGATCAGAAATGCCGACGCAGAGAGCCTGTCTATGGTAGAAGGGATCGGACCTGTGTTGGCAGGAAACGTCCGACGCTATTTTGAAGACGGGAAACTGGCAGCAGCGCTGGATGACCTGACAGCCGAGCTCCATATTCAGAAAGGGAGCGCTTCGGATGCCCCGCAGCTTCTTGCGGGCAAGACATTTGTCATTACCGGAAGCGTCAGCCATTTCAAGAACCGCGCAGAACTCAAGGATAAGATCCTGAGTCTTGGCGGAAAGGCTGCAGGCAGCGTTTCATCGAAAACGGATTACCTGATCAATAATGACGTTACTTCTACGTCGTCCAAGAATAAGAAGGCCCGGGAACTCGGGATCCCTATTCTCTCGGAAGAAGATTTTTTGGCGATGATCAGCGAGACATAAATCATACGGAGGAATTGTTATGCCTATCAAGATACAGAATGATCTGCCGGTTAAGGAAATACTGGAGAAGGAGAACCTGTTTGTCGTAGATGAGAACAGGGCCATTCACCAGGATATCCGTCCCCTGCAGCTTTGTATTCTGAATTTGATGCCCAAGAAGGAGGAGACGGAGCTGCAGCTTTTGCGGATGCTCTCCAACACCCCTCTTCAGATCGACGTGACGTTTATGAGAATGAGTTCTCATCAGTCGATCAACACAGCGATCTCTCATCTGCAGAAGTTTTATTATACTTTTGACGAGCTTAAGGAGCAGCGCTTTGACGGCCTGATCATAACCGGAGCACCAGTTGAGAAGATCGAGTACGAAGAAGTGGATTATTGGCCTGAACTGTGTGAAGTGTTTGCCTGGAGCAAGACAAACGTATTCAGTACTTTCCATATCTGCTGGGGAGCGCAGGCGGGACTGTATTACCATTACGGGCTGCAGAAGAAACTTCTTCCCAAGAAGCTGTTCGGCGTTTACTCTCATAAGGTCAGGCACAGAAGAGAACCTCTTGTCCGGGGATTCGACGATTACTTCCTGATCCCGCACAGCCGCTACACAGAAGTCCCCGCAAGGGCCATACATGCCTGCAAAGATCTGCGGATCCTGGCGGAATCAGATGAGGCCGGCGTTCTTTTGTGCATGTCACGGGACGGAAGAAGGATCTTCATTATGGGACACGCGGAATATGACCGCAACACACTGCGCGACGAGTATATAAGAGACGCCAGAAAGGGGCTTGGAACTGCGCTCCCTGTCAACTATTTCCCTGACAATGACCCGGAAAAGAAGCCGCTTTTGGAATGGCGGGCGCACAGCTATCTGCTTTACAGCAACTGGCTCAACTACTATGTATATCAGCTTACACCGTATGACCTGAACGAGATTCACTGACAGATCCCCGCGCCGCTTGCGGGCGGCGGTGATCCGCAAATTGAGGAACTAGGCAAAACAGTATGGACGATCTGCATTTGAAACAAACGGAGAAAAGATGCTTTTCAGTGCTCTCCGGAACATCACAGGACAGCGAAGAATTTAAGGAATCTCCTACTTTCTTCCTCAGCAGGGCGCCTATGAGAGACAGGCTTTGGATGCTTATCTTTCTTGAAGCCCTGATCGCGATCGAAAATGGTTCGCAGGACTATTTCGAGACGGACTATATTCTTGCTGTCAATGAGTACCTGGTAAGAAGGTCAGACCTTTCGGTCCGCATGCTCAACGCATGGATCTCGGGCAAGAATTTCCGCTCCATGCAGGAAGTGACGGATTTCTTTAACGACCGCTATCGCACGACCGGACAGTTTTTCAAGGACAATCAGCTCTTGTGCCGCAGGGAGTGGCAGGAGGCCGCTTCCCTTTACAGAGCCAGATGGATCGCGGCTGTGCGGGCACAGGAAGATATTCCGGAAGAGCTCGCAATCTACGATCTCAAGCTTGGAGAGCGAAAATTCCGGGAAAATCCCGTCAACTATCTTCTCGGGATCCGGGAGGAGGAGAGACTTCGCTTTATCGCACTGATCGCGGAGTGCATTTACGAATATGAGCATGCGGCAGGCACCAATACGGCCGTCAGGTCTCAGAAGAGCAGCCGGGAATTCGTGCGGGATTTCGGAAACCTTCTCAATACTTATGTCAAATATCCCGAAGATCCCGAGATCCAGACGCTGACCCTTATGGTCCGTATGGATATGGACAGCAGGGACTTTAAGGATGACGTGAAGCGGAGGAACTTTTTTAATGACTACCTTCGCTCTGCCGCTTATATGTGGCACACAAACCAAAACGGATGCAGAAAAGCTGTAACGGATAAATGGGAGGAGTACGGCGTTTACTTTCGGAATCTTCCCGAGGACGGTCAGGAACCGATCGTTCCTGATCTCTATCTGGATGAGGCGGTGCTCAATATCCCGCAGTTCCAGACAGATCCCCTGAAGTTCCTCAAGATGCAGATGAACAGAGAACAGAGCATTCACTTCCTCACTATGCTGCATGCTTCTTCAAGTTCACCCGAGAACGCGGCGCTCGCGGCTTATCTGATCACCAGGTGGCTGGGCGATCCGCAGAAGGAATTTGCCGTGGAAATGGACTCCTTCTTCGGATGGGAGAACGAAAATGATGAGGAGCGAACTTACGCGATCGAACAGGATATCTGGGAACTGGTTTCTGTATGGCGATACAATTACAAGAAATGCAGAAATACGGTAAAGGCTGACTGGCAGGCGTATGAAGAGGCTTACGGCCATGTGATCGCGGATAACGTCGTTCCGGAGGATCTTTCCCGTTTTTCTGAGATCCTCGAAGACAGCGAGTTCGTCGAGGACCCGATCCGCTTCCTCAGAGAGATGGAGCGGGATGAAATCGAAAAGTTTATTGATTTTTGCGCAGCCCTGAACGGCAAAGACGAGCACGATGCCGCCGTATTTGCGGATGCCGCGCTCACCTGGCTGCAGAATCCGTCGAATGACGGAGCCAGGCAGCTGATCGACAGGCTGGGCGGATGGCACGCGGCAGGAGTCGCGGGAGAGATCGCCGCATTAAGAGACTTTTTTGAAAAAGCGGCAGTATCCTGGAAGTTCAATTACGGCGGACTGCGCAGCAATGCCGTCTTTAACCGCAGCAGTTATTTCCGTGAGCTTTCCCAGCACAAGGGAGAGAACAAGGCGGAAGGGTTTGAGCAGGAATTCCGCTCATTCTCGCGCATTATGGAGGAAGAGAGCTACCTCGATCACCCGGTGCGATATCTGCGGCATATGAGCCAGCTGCAATGTGAAAGATTCCTGCTGTTTATCGCGGCTGTTTCCGGAATGGAGCCGGAGAGCGCGCTTCGCTTTGCAGTAGTGTTTAAAAACGCTATATTTTATCCCAATGACGGGCTCAGAAAAAGAGTCGATATGATCCTGGGGCGGATCAGCCAGGACGACAAGCAGAGGAACGGTTATATCGAAGAGCTCCTTGCAAGTTCGGCCAAAGACTACAACAGCAGTCCCCAGAAGCGGCAGGCGGCGCAGGAGAACTGGGCTGCGTATGCCAGAGTTTTCGACGATTATCAGGAGAAACAAAAGAAAAATCACTGGGAACTCAATGAGCTTGCCGTCAAGAAACTGTTTCGCTACTGCACAACCAGCAGGGAGAGCGCGAGCACGGTAAGACCCGAGGATGACGGGACTGTCGTAGTGCGCCTTTTGGGCGATGAGAAGCCAGTCAAGCTGCGGTTTAAGGATATCGCGCTCAGTTCCGAAAGGATCTACAGCGAGCAGGTAGGAGAGATCCTGCGCTTTATGCTGGGCCAGCTCGAGATGTTCCATCTGCGCGGGGAGAACAGAAACCAGAGGACTTATCCCGTGACCTATCCGGTCGATATGATCCGCACCAGGGTCAATTCCTACGGGGAGAAGATCCAGTGGACAGATTCCGAGACGATCATTTGTCAGCTCCTCTATCTGGCGGTAGGAGCCGAACTCCTTCCTCCGCTGCACCAGGAGGTGAATGAGAGAAACTCAGAAGTAACCTTGATCCTCAAACTTGACGAGAAGGGCGCTGACAAAATAGAGACGATCCTCAGATCCGTCTAACGCAGGCGGGAAGTTCCCTGCTGCTCAGAAGCCTGGCAATTATTGGGGCAATTGCCGAATTTATTAAAATTTTATATTTACACTTTGAAACAACAAAAATATAATAGAAAAGTGAGAATCCCGAAGGGATTGACTAAAGTTTTTTTGGTACAGGAGGTTTTGAAACATGTCTGGTAAAGATCCGGAGCTGTCACGTCTTGGCGAGGCACTCAGCAGTGCGAGATCCGCATATGCAGCAGCAAAAAAAGATACAGATGAGACCAAGGCGCGATTAAATGAAACGGGAAGCATGATACAGACATTTAATGCGAAGATTACCGAATTGAAGAAAGGAATCGACGCAGAATATAATGCCATGCGAAGCGAACGTGCAAACGGTGACAGGGACGCAGCGGATGAGCACCGCTCTCTGGCGCAGTCCATGCAGGAGAAACTCACAGAGATTTATGAGTCCAAGAAAGCCTGCTTCAGTGAACTCGATGAAGCCCGCGCGGCATTCAACAAAGCTCTTGATACGCAGAAGATCCTCAGGGATAAAGTTCAGGAAGCCTGGGACGGATTCAACGCAAGACTTGAGTATCTTAAGTCTGAAAATGCCAAGGAACAGGCAAAGTGGAAAGAAAAGCCCTGCAAGATCTGCGGTGTGCCGATCCGCTACAACGTAGAGTGGAAGCACATTCCGAATCTTTGCAAGGATTGTTTTGATAAGGATAAGGAAAACTGGGAAGACCGCACCTGTGCCAAGTGCGGAAAGACTTTTAGGATCAACAAAGGATGGGAGCATATTCCCACGATCTGCGGCGAGTGCAGAAAGATCGTAAAGGCTGAGAAATCCGCTAAATTACAGGCGGAGAAGGAAAACGCCCAGGAGAGCGCAAGACTTGCCCAGGAGGAGAGACAGGCAGCAGCTTCCGCCCTTGTGGATGTCGCCAATGAAGCTGTAGGTGATGTTGCCACCGTGGAAGAAAACTGAGTTTTCTTAGAGTTATATATGCGGAAATGTTAGCTTAAAGAGGAATCGCTGTGGCAGGATGGGTCTGACATGGAGATTCCTCTTTTTAGGGTATACAGGGATGAGCGGACCGGCTTTTGCCGGCCGGGGAGGTATCGGTTATGGCCGAGATTTTTGAAGTCGGGATCAAAAGCGGAGAAACACTCAGAGGATGGTTCTGGCCTGCCGAAGAGGCAGTCACAAATCTTACGATCATTACAGGAATGAATGAATACGCGCGCCGCTATGAGACCTTTGCTGAATGGATGAACAGCCGGCACGTCAACGTCTGGTGCCTGGACGCATTCGGCCAGGGGCTCAACGCTCCCTCCACAGACCTTCAGGAGCGCTGGCCGCAGGATGCCTTCGACAAGACCGTAAAGGCAATCCACAAGATGGTGAAACTGGCATATTCCAACGGACTCCCCACGTTTCTTATGGGACATTCGATGGGATCTTTTATGGTACAGTCCTATCTGGAGAAGTATCCCCGCAGCACTGACGGGATCATTTTATGCGGATCCAACGGCGGACAGGCCGGCCTTATGAAGATGGGATACAATCTCGCAAAAGGAATCGTACGCGACCACAACTGGTACCTGGCGAACCCCACTCTGCAGAATATGGGAATGGGAAGCTTTTCCAAAGCAGTGAAGGATAGAAAGACAGATTATGACTGGCTCTCCTATAACGAGGACAATGTGAAGGCCTATATTGAGGATCCCTGGTGCGGCCATGAAAACACGGGCGGCTTCTGGAAAGAGTTCCTTAAGGGGCTCTCGAAGATCTGGGACAATAAGGAAATGTCGAAGATTTCCAGCAAAGAGAGGATCTTTATCATTTCCGGACAGGATGATCCCGTTGGGCGCATGAGCAAGGGCCCCGTCTGGCTTTGGAAAAAATACAGGAGCCTCGGTATTACCGGAGCACTTCTCAAACTGTATCCCAATATGAGACATGAAATCCTGAACGAGACAAATAAGGAGATCGTTTATAAAGACATCCTCACCTTTGTACAGCCCAGGTATCGATAGAATATACAAATCAATAGCTTAATGATTGTGAATTTTGACTAAAACCGCTCATAATGCCCTTAACTTTTAGTGGAATCCCACGGCTTACATTTTAGACCTGCTGATGATAAGATTAGCGTAGTTTAATGAAGCGTTATCAATACACTAAAGTTAGGAGGCCGCATGGGTGGTTTTTTTGGCGCCGCATTGCGAGAAGATGCTGTCTTTGACATTTTTTACGGGACAGATTATCACTCGCATCTTGGTACAAGGCGCGCAGGCATGGCAGTTTATGATTCCAAGAAAGGTTTTGACCGCGCAATTCACAACATAGAGAGTTCAAATTTCAGACCTAAGTTCGAGAAAGACCTGGCAAATATGCAGGGAAATCTCGGAATCGGATGTATCAGTGATTTTGAGCCTCAGCCATTGATCGTACGTTCCCATCACGGAACGTATGCCATTACTACAGTCGGCAAGATTAACAATATCAGGGAACTCACAGATATGCTCTTTGGAGGGACCCACTCTCATTTCCTTGAGATGAGCGGAGGAGATATAAATCCAACAGAGATGGTGGCGTCCCTGATCAATCAGAAAAAGGATATTGGAGAAAGAATTAAATACGCGCAGGATATGGTAGAGGGATCTATGACCTTTCTGATCATGACGCCCAAGGGAATCTATGCTTCCCGCGATAAATGGGGCAGAACACCCTGCGTGATCGGCAAAAAAGAGACGGGATACTGTGTTTGCTTTGAAAGCTTTTCTTATCTCAATCTGGGCTATACATCGGAAAAAGAGCTCGGTCCCGGCGAAGTAGTATTTATCGACCCGGAGGGGTATGAGACTATGCTCCCTCCGAGAAAAGAGATGCGGATCTGCAGTTTTCTCTGGATCTACTACGGATTCCCGGCATCCTCCTATGAGGGGATCAACGTCGAGGATATGAGATATGGATGCGGCCTGAAACTGGCGGAGCGGGATATCAAGCGGGGAAATATCCATCCCGACTGTGTCGCGGGCGTTCCCGACTCGGGCGTGGCCCACGCGATCGGATACGCGAACCGCTCAGGAGTCGCATATTCCAGACCTTTTGTAAAATATACCCCCACATGGCCCAGGTCCTTTATGCCCACTCATCAGAGCAGGAGAGACCTCATCGCCAAGATGAAGCTTATCCCCATCCACGAATTGATCAAAGGCAAAAAGCTCCTTTTGATCGACGATTCCATCGTCCGGGGAACCCAGCTTCGGGAAACGACAGAGTATCTGTATAAGAGCGGCGCAGAGGAAGTGCATATCCGTCCCGCATGCCCGCCTCTTGTGTTCGGCTGCAAATATCTCAATTTTTCCAGGTCTGACTCCGAGCAGGAGCTGATCACGCGCAGAAAGATCGAGCTGCTTGAAGGCACTGCGGATTTCAGCGAGAGTATACTGGAAAAGTATACGGATCCCGATTCAGACCAGTATCACGCAATGCTGGAAGAGATCCGAAAAGAACTGAATTTTTCCTCCCTTCACTATCACCGTCTCGATGATATGATCGAAGCGATCGATATTGAGCCTTGCAAGCTCTGCACCTATTGCTGGAACGGAAAAGAATAAGAACAACGAAAAAGACCGCTGCAATGATGATATGTACCAAAATCCCGGATACTTATCAGTCATTGCGGCAGTCTTTTTTTGATTTCTCAGTCGGGACAGGAACGGCCCGGATCCTTATCTTTTTTTCATTGCGACGTATTTCTGATGCTCGCCGATGTACTTAGTGGCGGGACGCATGATCTTTCCGTCATACATCTTATTCTCAATATTATGCGCAACCCAGCCGGCAACGCGGGCGATCGCAAAGAGCGGAGTGAAAAGATCCTCCGGAATGCCCAGCATAGCATATGCAAAACCTGAATAGTAATCCACGTTCGCGCAGATGGGCTTTCCGCGCTGATTTAAAACCATCTCTTTGACGATACTCTCAAACTTGGCGTAGAATTTGTATCTCTCGGGACAGCCCTGCTCGTCTGCAAGCGTCTTGCACAAAGAGCGCAGAAGCTCGCATCTGGGGTCGCTCAGAGTGTAGACGGCGTGTCCGAAGCCATATACGAGTCCGGAATTGTCATAATAGTCCTTGTCGAGGATCCTCTCTACGATGGAACGAAGAAGCGCTTCATCACAGGAATAGTGTGTGTCGGCGATGATCTGCTGCATCATCTTATTGACACTGATGTTGGCACCGCCGTGCTTGGGACCCTTGAGAGATCCGATCGATCCGCATACTGCAGAATAGAGATCAGTTCCTGTGGATCCCATTACGACATTGGTAAACGTGGAGTTGTTGCCGCCGCCGTGTTCCGCGTGGATCATAAGGATCGCGTCCAGGACGGAAGCTTCATGATCTGTGAATTTTCCGTCAGTGCGAAGCATATAAAGGATATTCTCGGCAATGGAATACTCAGGCCTGGGATAATGGATGATCAGAGACTGCCTGTAAAAATGATGCATCTTCGCAAAATAGGAATAGCATCCGATGGAAGGAAACTTTGCCACAAGGTCGATTCCCTTGAGCAGGGTCTGATAGGCATCCTGCGCGTCCGGATCAGGCGCGTAGTTGTAAAGCGAGATCGTGCTGGACTGCAGCTTGTTCATCAGATTGCGCGAAGGCGTCCTGAGAATGTCATTTGTCAGGAAGTCTCCCGGCAGATCATACCGGTCTGAAAGACATTTCTTGAAATTTTCAAACTCCATGCGGTCAGGAAGATAACCGAAAAGAAGCAGAAAAACAGTCTCTTCATAGCCGTAATGGCCCTGACGGTTCTGCAGAAGGTCTCTGATGCTGTATCCGCGGTAGATCAGATCTCCCTCACAGGGGATGACATTGCCTTTTTCATCTTTCGTATATCCGATAACATCGCATACCTTGGTCAATCCGATCCGGACACCTGTTCCGTCTTCATTGCGGAGTCCTTTCTTGACGTTGTGCTCTTTAAAGAGGGGAGTCGGGATGTCGGTATAATTGGATGAGCGCCCAAAAAACCTTGCGAGTATGTTGTCATCGTGGAAATTCAGGTTATTGTCCATAAGGGATCTCCTTTATTGAATCATTGTATACAAGGATTCATTTATTTCTGCCTATTATAACATGTTCCCGATAATTTAAAACAGGAAATTGCATGCTATGTTGAGATTTTTGCGGCTGAAATGGTATCATAAGAAGAGTTGTTTTAGTCAGCGGCGCTGCAAAGGGCTTCGAAAGCCTTCTGTATGCCGCTCCGCTTAAGGCGTTTTCCGGCGCGCTTTATAATACCGGGTCATGACATCAATATGAAAAAAGATAACAGAAATTCTGTTCCAAGAACAGAAGAAACAATAGATACGGGAAATTCGCTTTCCGCAAGGCAGAAAGTGATCCTCGATACGCTCCTTAGAGAGTACGAAGCCGCGCTCATGCTGGATCTGGTAAATGATTCCTATGAGATCATCAAACTGGGAGGAAGATTTTCAAGAACTCTGTCCGGACTTTTCAGGGACAGGTTTTCCGTAACAATGCTGGAAGTGGCTGACAGCTGCATTTATTCTTATGACTACGATCTGTTTATAGGCGCCGTGAGCCTTGAGAGCCTTAGAAGAAGGCTTGATACCGACGACTTCTGCAGCTTCGTGTTCCGCGCGATCACGAGCAGGGGACCGGAATACTTCCGGATGAGAATGATCAAGGCTGATGAAAGCCCCAAGGCTTTTGTAGGCGTATCCTGCATTCAGGACGAGATGAGCAGAGAACTGCAGCAGAGAAGGCTGTTTGAAGGTGCGCTGGACAGGGCCAGGAGCGCGGACTCGGCCAAGAGCACTTTTTTGACAAATATGTCCCACGATATCAGGACTCCGATGAACGCGATCATCGGCTTTACAAATATTGCCGCGTCCCATCTCGACGACAAGGAAAAAGTAAGAGACTCGCTCGAGAAGATCCATACTTCAAGCAACCATCTGCTGAGCCTTATCAACGACGTCCTGGACATGAGCAGGATCGAGAGCGGGCGAATCACGATCAATGAGGACAGGTGCGATCTGCGCGAGCTCGCGGAAAAGATCCGTGGTATCATGCTGCCCCAGATGACGAGCAGGGAACTGACTTTCCATATCGACCTCGAAGAGATCACGAACCCTGAGGTCTACTGCGATGAGACCAGGGTCACACAGATCCTTCTCAATCTCCTGAGCAATGCGGTCAAATATACGGAGCCTGGGGGGACGGTTGTTTTTTCGATAAGGCAAAATCCTGTGGTGAGCGGCCGCAGATACTGCGTGTATGAATTCAAGGTGCGGGATACCGGCATCGGAATCGGAAAAGAGTTTATCAGTCATGTCTTCGAACCCTTTGAGAGGGAAACAGGCAGGATCCGGAACAACTCTTACGGAAGCGGACTGGGAATGTCCATCGCCAAGGGAATTGTCGACATGATGGGCGGAAGCATCAGCGTAGACAGCGAGGAGAACATAGGCACACAGTTTAAAGTGGAGCTTGAATTCAGACCTGTGAATGAATTATCTTCCGACACGCCGGACCGCCGAAAGAGGCGGACCGCAGTGGAGTATATGGGAAATGCCGACGATGACCTGGCGGTATTTCTTGACGAAGAAGATACGAAGAGCACAAGAGGCAGCGACATAGGCTGGATCGAGGGCAGAAGGCTCCTTCTTGTGGAGGACAATCCGCTCAACAGAGAGATCGCCGAGGACATGCTGACTGAGGACGGATTCAAGGTGGAGACGGCGGAAAACGGCAAGAAGGCAGTGCAGATGATCGTCGGTTCCGATCCCTGGTACTATTCGGCTGTGCTCATGGATATACAGATGCCTGTTATGGACGGATATGAGGCGACTGAGAGGATACGTTCTCTTCCGGATAAGAGCCGGGCCCGGATCCCGATCATAGCGATGACAGCGAACGCGTTTAAGGAAGACCGCTGTAAAGCCGCGGAGTGTGGTATGGACGCATATATTACGAAACCGGTGGACGTTCTCGCTCTGAGGTACGTGCTCAGAAGAGTGCTCAGATAAGTGTTCAGGATAAAAATCAGGATAAGAAAGGAAAAAGGCCATGATCCCTGCATATTCGATCGACCCTCAAAGACAGTATCACATTCAGGTGGCAAAAGGAGAAGTGGGCAGATATGTCCTGATGCCCGGAGATCCGAAGCGGTGCGCGAAGATCGCACAATATTTTGACGATCCTGTACTCATCGCGGACAGCAGAGAGTACGTTACGATCACAGGTACAGTGGACGGGCACAAAGTCAGCGCTGTTTCTACAGGCATCGGCGGGCCGTCCGCGGCGATCGCGCTCGAAGAGCTTGTGAACTGCGGCGCGGACACTTTCATAAGGGTGGGGACCTGCGGGGGCATGCAGCAGGAAGTCTTAAGCGGCGACCTGGTCATCGCGTCCGGCGCGATCCGCATGGACGGAGCAAGCCGCGAGTACGCACCGATCGAATATCCCGCGGTCTGCGATTATGAAGTCTTAACCGCACTGGACGAGGCGGCCGGAAATCTTGACATGAGGCGCCACATAGGCGTTGTGCACTGCAAAGATGCCTTTTACGGCCAGCACAATCCTGAGCTTCTGCCGCAGAGCGCCGTTTTGCTGCAGAAGTGGGATGCATATATGAAGATGGGATGCCTGGCTTCCGAGATGGAATCCGCCACTTTGTTCATTGTCGGCGGATACCGCAAAGTGAGGACCGGAACGGTGCTCTTGACTATGGCCAATCAGACAAGAGCAAAACTGGGGCTTTCCAACCCGATCGTACATGACACGGACAGCGCGATCCGTACAGCGATCGAGGCAGTCCGGGTACTGATCCGCAGAGACGGGCAGGCAGGTTGAAGGATGGTGGACCATGGAGAACAATCAGATCAAACTGCCGCCGGAGATCATTGAGGAGCTGATCGGGAAAGCCCTCTCTATGAGGGAGCGCTCCTACTGCCCCTACTCCGGATTTTCGGTCGGCGCCGCGCTGCTGACCGGCGAAGGGAAAATCTACGGAGGCTGCAATATTGAAAACGCCTCTTACTCTGTGACTTTGTGTGCGGAAAGAACCGCTATAGCCAAGGCTGTGAGTGAGGGAGAACGAAACTTCACGGCGATCGCGATCGCGGGAGGAAAGGATACGGTTCCGGACGGATACAGTTTCCCCTGCGGAACCTGCAGACAGTATATGAGGGAGTTCTGCGGCAGTTCTTTTATTGTAATTGTCGCGAGATCTGCTCAGGACTATAAGATCTTTACGCTGCGGGAACTCCTCCCCAATTCCTTCGGGCCCGAGAACCTCGCGTGAGAGCGCGGCAACAGGTCATATATAGACGGAGATCAGCATGGATTGTAAAGAGTTTAACAGTCTCATACAGGATTTTGTGCATGACAGACTGGACGAGATAAAGCTCTCGGAGTTTTTGGAGCATATAGAAGAATGCGAGGACTGCAGGGATGAGCTGCGGACGCAGTACCTGATCTACGAAGGTCTGGAGAGACTTGAGGCGGGCGATACATTTGACCTGGACAAGGACCTCTCGCATTTAATGAACCTGCAGAGGAAAAGGCTTTCTAAAAGGCAGGGGATCAAGATGGCTGCGATCGCTTCCGAGATCTTGACGACAGCGGCCTTTATTATTGTGCTGTTTGTCGTATTGTTTTATCAATAAAGCTGTTCGGCAGCAGAAGGACAGGAACGGATGGATAATAAGAAACTTGTGCTCGTGGACGGACACAGCATATTGAACAGGGCATTTTACGGCATGCCGGACCTTACTAACGCGGCAGGTGTACATACCGGCGCGGTGTTCGGATTTCTGAACATTCTCTTTAAGATCCTGGATGAGGAGAAAGCGGATTATCTGACGGTGGCGTTTGACGTCCACGCGCCCACATTCCGCCATGAGATATATAAAGAGTATAAGGGAACCCGCAAACCCATGCCCCCCGAACTGCGGGAACAGGTCCCGCTGATCAAAAAAGTACTGGCCTCGATGGGAATACAGATCCGCGAGCAGGCCGGTCTGGAAGCGGATGATATCCTCGGAACGCTGGCAAGGCGCGCGGAAGCGCAGGGGATGGAAGTATCCCTTCTCTCGGGAGACAGGGACCTTCTGCAGATCGCTACAGAACACACCTGCATCAGGATTCCCAAGACGAGGCAGGGCCAGACAGTCATAGAAAACTATTACGCGGCTGACGTCCTCAGGCAGTATCAGGTCACTCCCGAAGCTTTTATTGACGTCAAGGCCCTTATGGGCGACAGTTCGGACAATGTGCCCGGAGTGCCCAAGGTGGGAGAGAAGACCGCGACACAGCTCATTGTTGATTACGGAAGCGTTGACGGCGTCTACGAGCATCTCGATGAGATCAAAAAGCCGGCGCTTCGCAAGAATCTGGCGGAGAATGAGGAACTGGCAAGACTGAGCCTGTTTCTTGTGACCATAAAGACGGACTGCGACATCGAAGTGGACTGGGAGGAGGCGCACATCGGAAACCTCTATACTCCCGAGGCGTTCCGCCTGTTCACAGAGCTGAACTTCAGAGCGCTGCTTCCAAGATTTGACGTGGAGGCGGCAGACGACGCCGGCGAGGAACTGACCATCAAAACAATCGGTCAGAAATCTGAGGCGGAGGAATACCTGAGCGCTCTTCTGGAAAGGATTCAAAACGCGGAACCTTCGGTACCTTTAAGAATCGGCGTCTTTCCGGTCATGGATCCTGTGAAGTATGGTAATAAGAGCGCGGAGACGTTGTACGCTGCAGCGCTCTGCGTCGGCCGCAAGGCAGTTTTTCTTGAAACTTCCTCACCTGAAAGCGAAGAAGAGATCACAGAAGCGGATCTTCTGCAGATCCTCCTCAATGTCAGACAGAGTGCGCTTGAGAAGTGCCTCAAGACGAGGGCTGACGGAAATGATCCTGAGGCGGTCAGCATTTGCGTATTTGGACTTAAGAACCAGTTTCCGATCTGGGGAATCGACAGCACCCTGTTCCGTGACGGGATCCGACTCGAAGGATTCGCGGACCTTTTGATCGAGTGCTATCTGAATAATCCTCTGCAGAGCGACTATCAGCCTGAGATGGCGGCTTCCGAGTATCTGGAGGAATCCTGTCCCACCTGGAAGCAGCTCTTTGACAAAAAGTCCAAGAAGGAGGCTTTTAATAAGCAGAAAGAGGAGCTGAAAGGATACGCGTGCCGCATGGCTTCTGTCCTTAGCAGGGCAGCGGAGCCTGTAGGAAAGCGGCTTCAGCAGGGAGGGATGACCCGTCTCTACCGGGAGATCGAGAGGCCGCTCTGCTATATTTTGTACGATATGGAGCGGATCGGCGTGCGCATAGAGCCGAAAGCCCTCACGGAATACAGCGCGCAGCTGGGGGAGATGGCTGACGCTCTGGCAGCAAAGATCTACGAGGAATGCGGGGAAGTGTTCAATATCGCATCGCCCAAGCAGCTGGGCGTGATCCTCTTCGAAAAACTTGGAATGCCCGGCGGAAAGAAGACAAAGACAGGGTATTCCACGGCAGCCGGAGTCCTGGAGAAACTTGCGCCGGATTACCCCGTTGTAAACGATATTTTGCAATACAGAGCAGTGACCAAGCTCAAATCCACTTATGCGGACGGCCTTACGGCATACGTCGCAGAGGACGGAAGGATCCACACGAGCTTTAACCAGACGATCACGGCGACCGGAAGGATCAGCTCTACAGAACCCAATCTGCAGAATATCCCGATGAAGACGGAGATGGGCAAGAAGATCCGGAAGGCATTTATTCCTTCGGAAGGCATGCTGTTCGCGGACGCGGACTACTCTCAGATCGAGCTCAGGATCCTGGCGCACATGAGCGGGGACCGGGAGCTTATTGAAGCCTACAGGGAGAATGAAGATATTCACAGGATCACTGCTTCCAAGGTCTTCCACACACCCTTTGAGGATGTGACACCGCTTCAGAGAAGAAATGCGAAGGCGGTAAATTTCGGCATCGTATACGGAATCAGTTCCTTCGGCCTAAGCCAGGGGCTTGATATATCGAGAAAAGAGGCTTCTGAATACATCGAGGCATATTTCAGAACTTATCCCGGGATCAAGAGCTTCCTCGACAGGCTCGTCGCGGATGCAAAAGAAAAAGGATACGCTGAGACAATGTACGGCCGCAGAAGACCGGTGCCGGAGCTTACATCAAGTAATTTCATGATGAGATCCTTCGGAGAGAGAGTGGCGATGAATTCGCCGATCCAGGGTACGGCCGCGGACATTATCAAGATCGCGATGATCCGGGTCTGGGAGGCACTCTGCAGGGAAGGCCTTCAGTCCAGGCTAATCCTGCAGATTCATGATGAGCTTCTGATCGAGGCGGTACCTGAGGAAAAAGAGCGGGTGATGCGCCTTCTCAATGAGGAGATGGCGGGGGCGGCCGCGCTGGATGTGGCGCTTGAGACGGACGTCCACTGCGGCGACGACTGGTATATGGCTAAATAAAAAGGACAGCATATATGATCACAATAGGAGTTACAGGAGGAGTCGGAGCTGGCAAGAGCGAGATCCTCGGATATCTGGAAAAGAATTACAACTGCAGGATACTCATGTCGGATAATGCCGCCAAAGAGATGGAACTTCCGGGAGGAGCACTCTATGAGCCGCTTCTGGAGCTTATGCGCGCCGCTTCCGGCGATGAAGAGGGACAGGAAAGTTTTCTTCTTGATAACGGCGAGATCGACAAGCAGAAGATGGCAGCAATGATCTTCGCGGATCCCGAACTTCTCGGGAGGATCAACGGGCTCGTGCATCCTGCAGTAAATCGTTATATACTGGATGAGATCGACTGCGCGCGGCAATCCGGAGAAAAGGGGTTCTTTATTCTCGAATCCGCTCTTCTGATCGAGAACGGATATGACAAGATCCTTGACTCCATGTGGTATATTTATTGCCGGGAGAGCGTCAGGAGCGAGAGACTAAGGAGCTCGAGAGGATATTCTGATGAAAAGATCCGCTCGATCATGAGCAGGCAGGTGTCCGAGGAGGAGTTTCGCGCGCACTGCGATATTGTGATCGATAACACCGGCGCGTTCGACGCGCCGTCAGGAGCCCGCCGCCAGGTGGACGAAGCGATCGCGCTCCTTCGGGAAAAATTCCCTCAGGATGAAGGCACGGCCCGGCAGGGCTTAGAATAGAACAGACAGGAACCGGAAACAATTATGAGATTTGAAAGTATTGCCAGCGGCAGCAGTGGAAACTGTATTTATGTGGGATCGGATACCACACACCTTCTGATGGATGTCGGTATAAGCAGAAAGAGGACGGTGGATGCCCTGAAGGATCTCGATCTTGACCTCAGGGATATAGACGGTATTTTTCTCACCCATGAGCATACAGACCACATAAACGGGCTGCCTATGATCGCTAAAAAATCGAATATGCCCATCTATGCGACCCGGGGAACGATCGACGCGATCCGGAGGATGGACAAATTTGGCGAGATCGATCCCGACCGCTTTATCGCGATCCGGCCGGATGAGAAGATCACGGTCAAGGACCTGCAGATCGATCCCATGAGGATCTCTCACGATGCTGCGGACCCTGTGGGATACCGGGTGTATTACGGGAGAAAGAAGGCCTGCATCTGCACAGACCTCGGGTGCTACACGGACTATACTGTGGAGTGCCTCAA
>ODAI013406130.1_pt1 | contig 20987 bp, 20 predicted proteins | sample 1539321 | NCBI WGS metagenome assembly ODAI01 (sample SAMN02144231, study PRJEB22623) | gut metagenome | biome: sheep rumen | host: Ovis aries | place: New Zealand
CACTCCTCCGTCATGAGAAAGGCGGGATTTGAAATGAAAGGAACTAATGAGAAAAAGACAAGAAGACACAGCAAACGGTTTGTCGGCTTTATGATCGCGGCGGCGGTGGCAGCATCTGTGCCTGTTGCGGCGATCGGCTATGGGATCTATGTTGACCACAAGCAGAACGTTGACAGCTATTTAGGAGCGGGCGCAGCCGATGATCTTGAGAATAAGGGGCTTTTTGACGGCACGAACATCGCCGAGAATGAACATTTCAGGATAACAAAAGAGACCATTCTATCCACTGGAAATACTACCTCTATGATCGTGACTATTGAGGGTGTTGACGATGAGGGACGAGAACTCCTTGATTCCGGAGATAAGTGCCTTTCGCTCAGCTTCGGCGACATCATCAGGCATCTCGGAAATAATGTTAAGGGAATGAGTTCCAGTGTTGATAAGGGCAGCGGATATATAACCTATATGTATAATATCCATTTCAGCACTCTTATGGAGCCTGTTGAAACAGAAGCTAGGCTTTTTATTTACGATTCAGAACAATTGGGAAAGCCTGAATCAGAAGAAGGGATAAATGCAGATTATGTTATCGGGAGGATAAAGTTTACGACCGAGAAGAATACTGACAGCGAGACGTTTTTCTGCGAGCAGAACGGCAGGAGCATCGAGCTTTACCAATTTGCTATGACAAGCGAGGATAATATTGCTATTGAAAAAGCTGACTCTCAGATCGAGCTTATTTATTCCGACGGGAGTACCGAAGCTCTGATCAGCAACAGCTTTAACAGCCTTGTCCAGCCCGCAGCTGACGAAGTATCAAATCTGGCAGACGGAGAGACACAGCTCGGAACACAGGCAGTCTTTAACAGGCTGATCGATATCACTGATGTAATGTCTGTTGTCATTAACGGTGACGAATATACAAAACAGTAGATCATATTTTCGGCGCACCTTCGGGTGCGCTCAGCTTGTCGCAAAACCTTATTTAATTATACTTACAAAATGATTTGCTGATTTAACAGATATATCGTCGCCCTGTTTGGGGGCATTCCGGCAGCTACTACGTCTGCTGCACGCTCACCAAACCCCTTCGGGAATACACATCTGATTTAAAGAATGGTAGTGCTATTATTTTCTCAAGGTTCGCGCAGCGTTACACTCTAATAGTCTCCAACAAAGCCAGCCCCCTCCCCTCCGGGGAGGGCGGGAGCTCGGTAATAGTCCGCAGCTACTTACGCGGGGTAGGGGCGGCGGTGCAGGTGCACGCACCTGCAAGAGCCGGCTCAAAACTGAACCGGCTCTGTGTGTTACTTCTTTGCTTTTTTCTCTTTTCTTCTCTTTCTCTTGTTCTCCTTGATGATCTTGAGAGGATCTCCGAAACGCTCGCGGTCGCTCTTCTTGGGCTCCTCTTCTTTCACCTTGCTGGCCTTCATTATGTCGGACATCTGCTGCATCAGCATCGACTGCTCATACATTGCGATAGCGTCCTCGACCGTGTCAGCCTCGCCGTCTGTCATAAACTTCTTGATCTGGCTTACGTTTTTCATATAATCCAGCGGCACATCTACCCTCTTGCCGAGAGCCTTGTAGTAATCGTCCTTCTGACGCTCCAGCTGTACCTTTCTTTCTTCAAGCAGCACTATCTGCTCCCTGATACCCTCGTTGACCTCGCGCTGCTCCTTCTTGGCAACATCGAGCCTGTACTTGTTGAGCCTGAGCACAACGATAACGCCCACAACGATAGTACCTATAGCCAAAGCACCGGCTATGAGCCAGTTGGTAGCCACACCCATAAGCAGCAGCATCACAACAGTTGTCACCGCCGTGATTATAGCGCCCCTCTGGGTCTGATCCATCATATTGAAATTTTTAGTGACATACTGATCATCATGAATGTATGTCTTCAGATATTCCATATTCTCTTCGTTGACAGTGACCGCATTCTCCATTTCAAAATATCTTCTGAAATACTCCTCTGCAAGTTCTATCTTTTCGAGCTCTTTTGCATCAGCCATTATAAAACCCTGATCCCCTCTCATCTAAAGTTGCATAATAAACTAATATAATTATAGCACAGCCTCTCGAACTTGTCAACAACTTTTAAATAAAAACCAATTTTTTTTTAACAAAATGTAAAACCATATTTTAATTCTACGTACAAAAAACTGCTGATTTAACAGATGTGTAGTCGCCTTGTTAGGGGGCTTTCCGGTCGCCCCCTAACGACCCCTTCGGATAAATAATAAAAAAGTACTTTTATAACAGAAAAACCGCCCTGTCCGGACGGTTTCATTTTTCTGCTTATCCTTCAACATTTTCGTTGGTGGTATGTGTTATACCTTTGCCGGAAGCGGCTTCTCTTTCCTTCTTTGCCTTGATAAGCGTAGCCTTGATCGAAGCGATCATCTCCTGAGTGAAGGGGAGGTTCTCATGGAAGGGATTGATAACGAAGCCTTCAACTGTCTTGGTCTGCTCTGTGAGGGTGGCGATGTCGCCGAACTTCATTGCGAACAGCTGGAACTTGCGGTCAGCCTGAAGCTTCTCTGCCTCTTCCTTTGAGGTGAATGCAGGAAAATATGTTCCCTTGGTCTTATTGTTATTGATAAGAATGAACTTAGCCTTGCTCTTGTTCTGGAAATCTACGTGGTTCTCCTCATCGGCAACGAGCTCTGTTGACTGCTCAACTGTTGCGGGAACAAGATAGGTGCATCTCAGTGCGGCGTTTATCACTTTGTTCTGAGTTTCAGCCTTGAATTCCTTTCTCATTGCGGCAATAGCCTCTATGAGCTTGGGGTTGTTGTCAAAATTGGGTTTCTCATTATTAGCTCTCAGTTCAGGCATGGTTATTACTCCTTTTCATTTTTTTCAAGATCAATGTCGATTATATATTTTGGGCGAGCCTTGGTCTCAAGATATATCTTGCCAATATATTCGCCAATAATACCGATGGATAAAAGCTGAAGGCCGCCTATCGCCCAGACGGACGTTATCGTTGATGCCCAGCCCCTTACAACATCGCCGACTGCCCATGTTATAAGGAAATATATGAGCATGATGAGCGATATCAGAAAGACTATGAAGCCAAGGGCCGTGATGAACCTTATCGGCTTTACAGAAAGAGAGGTTATGCCCTCCACTGCGAAGGATATCATCTTTTTCAGGGGGTATTTCGATTCGCCTGCAACTCTTTCGTTTCTCACATAGGTCACAGTATCGCTTTTGAAGCCGACCATAGGAACAAGGCCTCTGAGGAAGAGGTTTACCTCCTTGAACTCTGCAAGGGCTTCGATGGCTCTTTTGCTCATCAGTCTGTAATCTGCGTGGTTATAGGTGATCTCAACGCCCATTCTTTCAAGCATTTTATAATAAAGCTGCGCAGTGTTTCTCTTGAAGGCGGTATCCTTCTCTCTTGAGGATCTCACGCCGTAAACTATCTCGCAGCCCTCTGCCCTCTTATCGAGGAAGCCGTCTATCGCGTCTATATCGTCCTGAAGGTCAGCGTCCATAGATACTACTATGTCGGCATAGTCCTTGGCGGTCATCAGGCCTGCTAAAAGAGCATTCTGGTGGCCCTTGTTCCTTGAAAGGGACACTCCTGTGAAATAGCTGCTCAGCTCGTGGAGCTTCTCTATTATCTCCCATGTTTTATCCTTTGAGCCGTCATTTACGAACATTACCTTGCTCTGAGGGGATATCCTTCTGTCCTCGATGAGCTCGGAAAGCTTTTTCATAAGAGCCTTCGCCGTTATCGGGAGCATCTCCTCCTCATTATAGCACGGTATGACTATGTACATCGTTTCTGCCATTTTTGTTATTCATCTCCGTTTTTCTACTTTATACCGAAAAGCCTGCAGGCATTCTCGTTTGTGATATCTATCATTTTCTGGGGGTCTATCCCCTTTACCTCACCGGCGACCTTAGCTACCTCCTCGATCATATAGCTCTCACTTCTGTGGCCGCGGTAGGGCGGCGGCGCCATATAGGGGCAGTCTGTCTCAAAGAGGATCCTGTCAAGAGGGACTGCGGCAATGACTGCTCTGCCCTTTTTGTTGTTCTTGAATGCAAGTGACCCTGTGAAGCCGACATACATTCCGAGCTTCACTACCTCAAGGGCTGTCTCTGCGGAGCCGGAAAAGCAATGCATAACGCCCCTCGGCTGATAGCGGTGAAGTATCTCCATACAATCCTGAACTGCGTCACGGCAATGGACGATCACCGGCAGGCTTTTTTTCAGCGCAAACTGCACCTGTCCCTCAAACAGGGCAAGCTGCTTAGGCTTATCATAGCCCTCATAATGATAATCAAGGCCGATCTCTCCTACTGCTACGAGCCTCTGGGTGACGCAGGCCTCCTGATAAAGCTGTTCGAGCTGCTGCTCCCAGTCGGCAGGCAGTTCGTCGATCACCTCGGGGTGAAAGCCTATCGAGGTATAAAAGTTCTTATATTTTTTGGCAAGCTCTATCCCGAAGCGTGAGGACGCAACGTCTGTAGAGGCGTGCGTGAGCTTGTCTATCGGTGAATCGGGAGAGCTGAGCATCCTGTCAAGGAGGAGATATCTGTCCTCATCAAAGGCAGGATCATTATAATGACAATGAGAATCAAATATATTTCTGATAGTATTACACCCTTTCGGAAGCGATAAGTGCACCGCCGAGTATTATTATAACATATTAAAGCGAAAATGTAAAGTACCGAAGCTACAATAACGGTGCTATTGTTCTCAATATGACCGCCATGAACTTTTCTACGGGGCTGCGGTTATTTACGTCTTCTGCCGTTACGAGGTGGCACTTGTTTTCAAACAGGTCGTCAAAATCTGCCTTGATGTCTCTGACACAGTCGGTGCCGTGCATATATACGGCACACTCAAAGTGAAGATAAAAGCTGCGGTAATCAAAGTTTATCGTGCCGACAACTGCGTTTTTATCATCGCAGAGACACTGCTTTGCGTGATTGAAGCCGCCCTCATACTCATAGATCTTTACGCCCATTGCAAGAAGGTCTTTATAATACGATCTTGTGATGCAGCTGACATATTTCTTATCGGGTATGCCCGGGGTGATTATCCTGACGTCAACACCGGATTTTGCGGCAAAGTCAAGCACGGTGAGCATTTCGTTATCGGGGATAAGATAGGGTGTGGAGATATAGACATAGTCCTTCGCATCGTTTATCATATCCATATATACCAGCTCGCCCACGTTCTCGGTGTCGAGGGGGGAGTCACCGTAGGGGATAACAAAGCCCTTGGCGTCCTTGACAGGACACTCAACATAGTAGCGCGAATAGTCATCACGCGCACCGGAGACAACGTCCCACATATGAAGGAACATCACAGTGAAGTTCCAGACGCCGTCACCCTTCAGCATAACGGCAGTGTCCTTCCAGTGGCCGAAGCGGTCTATGCGGTTGATGTATTCATCTGCTATGTTTATGCCGCCGCTGAAAGCTACCTTGCCGTCGATGACGAGTATCTTGCGGTGGTCGCGATTGTTCTGGATAGATGAAAGGAACGGCCTGAACGGATTGAATACGCAGCACTTGACGCCCTGCTCGGTAAGCTTTTTCTTGTACCTGAACGGCAGCGTGAACTGTGAGCCCATTCCGTCATACAGAAGCCTTATCTCAACGCCCTGTGCGGCCTTTTCAAGAAGGATCTTTACAACGGCCTGCCACATCTCGCCGTCATCAATGATAAAGTACTCCATAAAGATGAAGTTCTCTGCCTTTTCAAGCTCGGTGAGCATAGCCTCGAACTTGTTCTCGCCAAGGGGGAAATACGTAACGTCAGTGTTTCGGCAGGCAGGAAAGCCGCCGTAATCATCAACGTAATTTGATAGCTTATATTTCTGAGGAGAGTTCTTTTTTATGTCCTCCATAAGGTCTTTGTCGGTTTCGAGATAGGCTCTGGCGGTCTCCCAGCGCTTAGCGTAGAGCTTTCTTACGGGGCGGGTCTGGAACTGGTTTTTGAGTATCACATACAGCACCGAGGTGAACACCGGCAAAGCTATCAGCGGGATTATCCACGCGAGCTTATAGGCAGGGTTCTCATTAGTGTTGAGGATATACACTGCCAGGACTGCGGCTATGGTAGAAAAGGCGATATGAAGGTAGGGGTACTGATTATAAAGGCTCTGGAATGTGACAAAAATAAACAGGAACTGCAAAAGCAGCAAGAGAATAATAGTCGTTCTCTGCGAGAAGATGATATTGATGAGCTTTTTCGGCTTTTTCTTTTTGATCTTATCCTTAGCATTGATAACGTTTGTTTTCACGTTATCCTTCACATTTTTGACGTTATCGCCTGCCCTGCTCATTTTATCACCTCCCGTAAAATGAAAGTCTGCATACATAGTTAGTATAGCACAGATTTTTATTCTTGTAAAGGATTTGCTCTGGTTTTTTAACTATAAGAAAAAGCACCTCTTTACTTTTTTGATACTTTGTGCTATAATACCCTTTGGGGTTAGATCTATTTCAGAAAGGACAGATAATAATGAAATTAACAAAATTGCTCTGGTCAGCTGCTTTGACCGCTGCCTGCGTGATGTGCCTGGGGTTATTCGCTGCCTGCGGCGATACTGATGATTCCTCAAGCGCGAGCGGAACAAAAAAAGCTGCGGCTAAGGCTGCCGACACAAGCAAAAGCTTTGTCATTACTCTGTACGCCGACAAGGCTCCAATCACCTGTGAGAACTTTGAGAACCTCGTCAAGGACGGCTTCTATGACGGGCTTACCTTCCACAGGATAGTTGACGGGTTCATGGCTCAGGGCGGAGACCCAAGCGGAGACGGCACCGGCGGCTCTGACAAGACGATAAAGGGAGAGTTCTCTTCAAACGGTGTTGAAAATGACCTCAGCCACACAAGGGGTATAGTTTCAATGGCCAGGTCTCAGGATCCTGATTCGGCATCGTCTCAGTTTTTCATCTGCTTCAGCGACCAGTACGCATCAACTCTTGACGGAAACTACGCTGCCTTCGGTGAAGTGACAGAGGGTATGGAGATCATTGACGATCTGCAGAATGTTGAGCGCTCGCTCGGTGCGGACAATGCCATATCAAAGCCTGTTCAGCCGGTAACTATCGTCAAGGCGGAGATGATAGACGATGATGAGAACGGCAACCACAGAGCACGCTTCTACCTCGACTATACTACAGATAAGAAAGAGATAAACGAGGACGACTATGAAAAGCAGACGGGCGAGTTTACCGTGACCCTTTACAAGGACAAAGCTCCCCTCACCTGTGAGAACTTTGAAAAGCTTGTAGGCGAAGGCTTCTATGACGGACTTACCTTCCACAGAGTTATCGAAAACTTTGTAGCTCAGGGCGGAGACCCCAAGGGCGACGGCACCGGCGGTTCGGGAGAGAACATCAAGGGTGAGTTCTCAGCAAACGGAGTTGACAACGACCTCAGCCACACAAGAGGAGTTATCTCAATGGCAAGGGCCGCTTCTGACAACGATTCGGCATCATCGCAGTTCTTTATCTGCCTGAGTGACGATTACAGCTCTATCCTTGACGGCCAGTACGCAGCCTTCGGCAAGGTGACCGAGGGAATGGACGTTGTGGACGCGATGTCACTGGTCGAGAAGACAGTAGGCACCGATCAGTCAGAGTCACTGCCTCTGCTGCCTGTGACTATAGAAAAAGCAGAGATCGTCGATCCCGACGCTGACGGCAACACACAGGTTAAGTTCACAGTATCTTATTTTACTGCGAAAGAGTGATAATTAAAACAACAGAGGATCTCTCTGACTGAGATCCTCTGTTTTTATTTTCGGTTTTTTCTTTCATAATATACAGCAATTACGGAGCTTATTATCGCACTGATGCAGAATATCAGCAGGAGCTTGTTTGACAGCCTCCTGTTTACAAAATTCATTGTCGGGTTGAGAATATCCAGTATCCAGAATACGATGAACATTCCTGCAAGAATGATCGTTATGTGCGGAAGTATCCTCGATAGCTTCTTCATCATTCACCCTCCTGCTTTTCAACGTAGATTATGTCGCTCATATCCCGGCCGCCGCCGTCAGGAAGATTGAGTATACGGCCGTCAAAATACATCATTGCCGACTTTCCGCCGTCAAGATTATAAGCGTATACACAGCCCTCCTTCGCCAGTATCGCGGCAAGCTCACTCAGGGTGGCTCCGCTGGAATAACCCCTGTCTCTGCCGTCAACAGTCGTGAAGACGTAGTGACCCGGCTCTACATAACCGGCTGCGGAGCGCGGATTCTTGCTGTTAAGATAGGACGTTGTGTTAAAGGTCGGATTAAGGCCGCCCTTTCCGTCAAGAAGAGAGGGTCCGAAGTTCCAAGCCTGCCATGCGCCCTGCGCTATGACCTCCTCGGGGTCGTACTCCTCAGGCAGATAAGAGCGCATAACGCCGTCAGTATAAAGAACAAGTACATCGGCATCATTGATCGTGTCGCGGTACTTCACGCCGTTTCTTATCACTATGCCGTTTTCCGCATTGCCGTAATAGTCTCCGTTCACGGCAAAAAGGGCGTTGTTTTCCTCCGCCATATTGTATACTGTGTCCTTGATATTCTTTCCGAAGGTGTCCTCAGCAAAGGCAGTAAGTATATCTCCTGCATTTGAAACATACACATCAGCAATAAAATATGTTATCTTCTCATCGCCGTCAAGCACACTTTTTTTATACACGGACACATCCGCATTATCCGTTCTGCCGTGGCCTAAAAGCTCTATGCTGGTGCTTGCATCAAGTATACGTTCAAACTCGTCCTCATCAGAGTCAACATTGTAAGTGTACTGGTTGCTGAGATTGCGCTTTCCGTCCTCGCGCTCGGGCTCGCTGTCTCCCCTGAGAGAGGGTCTTTTCGCCCTGCCGAGGTCGTGCTCGCTGATGCTTTCGGCTGGCTCGGCCTCACTGTCAGCATCACCTGCCGCAGAGCTGTCAGAGGGCAGCTCAAAGCTCTTATCGCTGTCGACCTCAGCCACCACCTCGGTCTTTACGTCTAACCTGTGCGGCATAACATAGTCAAACAGCAGATACACTCCCAGCCCTGCACATATGCCCAGAGCATCAATTATTATCAGCGCCCAGAACGGCAGCATCTTGTGTTTTTTTGCGGCATCCTCCATCAGGCGTCAGTTCCTCCTCTTTTGTTTTTGAAAACAAAGCTTCTCTGCACTGCCCAGCTTATCATAAAGAGCAGCACCTCAACAATTATCTTTGACACGAATTTATTGCCTATAACATACTTTACAAGCAGATTGAGCAGCACTGTATTGGCGGCAAGAATGAACGCCGCTAGTGTGAAATACTTTACTGCCGTCGGCAAAAGCTTAGACTTATTCTTGAAAACGTACTTCTTGTTCAGCGAGAAATTAAAGCACGAGCTTATCACCCTTGCGGCAACGTTTGAGGCCGTAAGGTTTTTCGTGATGAGTATGAAAACCGTATAGAAAATATAGTCCACAACAAAGCTTAAAAGCGACGAGCACGAAAACCTCAGTATGTCCCTGTATATCCTGAACGAATCGGTTATCGTATTGAAGTGCGAGGTCTCATTATCACCGATGTAGACGGTCTCTATCGGCACCTCAAAGAAGGGTATGCTCTCTCTGGCACACTCGAGCAGCATATTCATCTCATACTCATATCTCTCACCGCTCACGCCCTGCATAAAGCTGAGCTTATCAGACATAAAGCCGCGAAGGCCCGTCTGTGTATCGCTCACCTTAACGCCTGCTGCAAACGAGTAGACATACCTGGTCACGGAGTTTCCGAAACGGCTCCTCAGGGGAACTCTGCCGGTGAATTTACGGCAGCCCATAACTACGCTGTCGGGGTGCTCCGAAACTGCATCTGCCACCCTTACTATATCCTCAAGCTTATGCTGGCCGTCGGCGTCCGCCGTGACTATGATGCAGCTCTCGTTCTTTTCTTTTATATGGGCAAAAGCGGTTTTCAGAGCTGCCCCCTTGCCCTTGTTTTTCTCATGCGTTATTACCTCCGCATTCTTCTCACAGAAAGCGAAGATATCGTCCTTATCCGCAGAGCTGCCGTCATTGACGACAACAATGCGATAATCCGTATTGTCCCTTATCCCACTGATGACACCGATAAGCTTTTCATCGGGTTCAAACGCAGGAACGATCACATAAGTATTCAGTTCTTTCATAGCTCTGCCTCCTCAGTGACCTCTCCACCCAATGAACAGTATAGCACAACTACTTAAAAATTACAATAAATGCTCCCGCATGGGGCAATTCCCCCACCCCTCTTTCAGTAGCTATGGACTATTAACCGTTAGCCCTCCCTCGGAGGTTGGCACATACGCAGTTGTGCCCGGGGATAGTTTCGCGCATACTATTAAACAGTAACGCTGCGCGAACCTTGGGAACCCTATACTTTAAAGCTATTGATAAGCAGTTGGAACAAAAGCTCCTGCGCGATGAACGCAGGAGCTTTTTTCTAAATATCAATTGCCGTACTTAGCTGTGCTGATCTTGATCCCGGGGCCCATTGTAGATGCTACTACAACGCTCTTGAGATACTGACCCTTTGCTGCAGCCGGCTTAGCCTTAACAATAGCCTCCATAAGAGTATCGAAGTTCTGCTCGAGCTTCTCTCTTCCGAAGGATGCCTTGCCTATCGGGCAGTGGATGATGTTTGTCTTGTCAAGTCTGTACTCGATCTTACCTGCCTTAGCATCAGTAACTGCCTTTGCTACGTCAGGTGTTACGGTACCAGCCTTGGGGTTAGGCATAAGGCCTCTTGGTCCGAGCACCTTACCGAGACGTCCTACAACGCCCATCATATCGGGTGATGCAACTACAACGTCAAAATCCATCCAGTTTTCCTTGGTGATCTTCTCAACAAGATCCATTCCGCCTACATAGTCAGCACCTGCTGCCTTAGCGTCCTCATACTTCTCTTCCTTGCAGAATACGAGCACTCTTACGTTCTTACCTGTTCCGTTAGGAAGAACAACTGCACCTCTTACTTGCTGGTCAGCGTGTCTGGAGTCAACACCGAGACGAACGTGGAGCTCGATGGTCTCGTCAAACTTTGCCTTAGCGCCCGCTGCTGCAAGCTCAAGAGCCTCGGGAGCGTCATACTGCTTGGATCTGTCGATGCCCTTAGCAGCGTCAACGTACTTCTTTCCATGCTTCATTCTCTATACCTCCCTTAGTCTTCCACAACTACGCCCATCGAGCGGCAGGTTCCTGCGATCATGCTCATAGCGCTCTCGATGTTGGCAGCGTTGAGATCGGGCATCTTCTGCTCTGCGATCTTCTGTACATCTGCCTTGCTGATCTTTGCTACCTTTGTCTTGTTAGGTACGCCGGAGCCTGACTCGATCTTGCAGGCCTTCTTGATAAGAACGGCTGCCGGAGGAGTCTTTGTGATGAATGTGAATGATCTGTCAGCATATACAGTGATAACAACAGGAATGATAAGACCGATGTCATTCTTGGTCCTCTCGTTGAAATCCTTTGTGAATGCCATGATGTTTACACCGTGCTGACCGAGTGCCGGTCCGACCGGGGGTGCAGGAGTTGCCTTTCCTGCGGGGATCTGAAGCTTGATATAGCCTACTACCTTCTGTGCCATTATTTGTGCACCTCCATAATTAAGTGGTAAGGCGAGCGTTAAAGCTCTCCCACGTTTTTGGAAGCGTTTATTTTTCCGTTATACGGTCATGCTTCCAATGCGAATGACTGCTTTTTCAAGCGCTTAGCTTTCTGCCTTGATCTGTGTGAGCGGCAGGGAGACCGTTGTCTCTCTTCCGAACATTGATACTCTTACGTCTGCGGTCTGCTCCTCCATATCGAGCTTGTCAACGATACCCGTAAAGCCCTCGAACGAGCCCGCAGTAACGGTAACGCTGTCGCCCTCCTTGAAGCTGACCTCAACAACTGCCGACCTCTTAGCCTCAACTCCGAGCGCCGCAACCTCTCTCTCAGAAAGGGGCACAGGCTTGGACGCAGGCCCTACAAAGCCGGTCACGCCTCTGGTATTCCTTACGATATACCACGAATCGTCTGTAAGTATCATCTTCACAAGCACATAGCTTGGAAAAAGCTTCTTTTCAACCTCAGTGGTCTTATTGTCCTTCACCTCAGTTACCAGCTCTACCGGTATCCTGACCTCAGGGATAAGATCCTGAAGCTTACGGTTCTCTACGACCTTCTCAATATTCTGCTTGACCTTGTTCTCATAGCCCGAGTAGGTATGAACGACATACCATTTTGCTTCTTCTGCCATTGTTTATCCTACCTCCGTAATATTGATGTGTCCGAAAACCCCTGCTGCTTATGCACCGATCTTCAGGATCGCCTGTATAGCAGCTCCGAGACCTGAATCGACTCCGAACAGGAACAGCGCCATAACTACCATTATAGACAGTACAACGCCCGTGTTGTTGACGACCTGCTTTCTCGTCGGCCATACGACCTTCTTCAGCTCAGCCTTCAGCTCGCGGAACCATTTTCTCATTCCGCCCTTTTTCTTCTTTTCGGGAGCCTTCTTCGAGGTTTTTGCGTCGTTTTCCTTCTTTGCCATACGCGCACCTCTGACTTACTTGGTCTCTTTGTGAAGAGTGTGCTTCTTACAGAACTTGCAATATTTCTTCATTTCAAGTCTGTCAGGATCATTCTTCTTGTTCTTCTTTGTGTTGTAGTTTCTCTGCTTACACTCTGTACAAGCAAGTGTAATCTTTACTCTCATTTCGGCACCTCCTGACGAAATTTATACTCCGCAAGAACGGTCGGAGTACGTCTGCCTCCCTCTGAACACCGCTTTGCACGGTTTTGAGGTAACTTATGCTCTCTGCGCACCGTTCGCTGCGAACAAACACTCAGCCGTTCCCGAATAACCTCTCGTTCCCGAAAAGCGCCCGTTCCCGAAAAGCGCCCGTTCCCGAAAAAATGCGCAAAAAAATAGACCTCACAAAGAGGTACGATAATTATAGCACATCGAAACCTCTTTGTCAAGCCGAATTATTAAGTTTTTGTAAATTTTGAGAACTGCCATACCCATAGTGAACAAAACTCTTCTAAACCACATTATATAGTAACTACTCGCATCTTTACATTTAGCTCTTTTTATGTTATAAGTGCTCGCCGCACGGCCGGGCACGATACTCTATGCAGCGATCGGTTTGTGCAGAGAAGCCCGAAGGGTAAATAGTGCAGCAGGTAAGTGCCCGACTGAATAGTGGTTACTATTGTTCATACGCGCTTTACTTTTCTGATATTATATGTTATAATAGTATAAATTTTAAATCAGGAGGTTTTGCTATGAATAAATATGATATCTCGGAGGCTGTACGCTACATCGGTGTGAACGACTATGATCTCGACCTGTTTGAGAGCCAGTATGAAGTGCCCGACGGCATGGCCTATAATTCTTATGTTATCCTGGATGACAAGATCGCCGTTATGGATACGGCTGACAAGAGAAAAACTGCCGAGTGGCTTGAAAACCTTGACAAGGCTCTTGACGGCAAAAAGCCCGATTACGTGGTGATCTCCCATATGGAGCCTGACCACACGGGAAGCCTTATGGCTCTTATAGAAAAGTACCCTGAGATCGTACCCGTCGGAAACGCAAAGACGTTCCAGCTTATGAGCCAGTTCTTCGAGGTCGGTGACCTGCTGGACAGGGTCATCACCGTTAAGGAGGGCGACACCCTCTCCCTCGGAAGCCACACTCTTAAATTCACCTTTGCGCCTATGGTACACTGGCCTGAGGTAATGTTCTCTTATGAGGAGAGCGAAAAGCTGCTCTTCTCGGCCGATGCTTTCGGAAAGTTCGGAACGCTTGACGCCGAGGACGAGGACGGCTGGGCTTGCGAAGCGAGAAGGTATTACTTCAACATCGTGGGCAAATACGGTATGCAGGTACAGAACGTTATGAAAAAGCTTGCCGGCACTGAGATAAAGGCTATCCTTCCTCTGCACGGGCCTGCACTTACCGAGGATCTTGACTACTATCTCGGAATATACAACACATGGTCTTCCTATCAGCCTGAGGACGAGGGTGTGCTGGTAGCATACGCATCTATCCACGGCAACACGAAAAAGGCTGCTGAGGAACTGGGTGAGATGCTCAGGGCAAAGGGTGCGCCCAAGGTAGTTGTCAGCGACATCGCAAGAGAGGACATAGCAGAGGTCATCGAGGACGCATTCAGGTATGACAAAATGGTTCTTATGGCACCCTCCTACGATGCAGGCGTATTCCCGATAATGGAAGAGCTTCTCTGCCACCTGAGGGACAAGGCTTATCAGAACAGAAAGGTAGCCCTCGTTGAGAACGGCTCATGGGCACCTTCGGCAGGAAGAGTGATGAAAGGCTATGTTGAGGCATTCAAAAACGTCACCATAGTAGGCAGCACGGTAACTATCCGCTCCTCCCTTAAAGATGATTCAAGGGCAGCTCTCGAAGCCCTCGCAGATGAGGTCGTAAAGGCCTGACAATAAAACAAAGAGCACAAGGCGTTCACTGGTGTGAGCGCCTTAGCTTGTTGCAAAACTCTACTTTAGTTATACGTACAAACGCTTGTGCTGATTTGATAATTTGATACTCGCCCTGTTAAGGGGGCTTTCCGGTCGCCCCCTTAACAATCCCCTTCGGTCAAAAAATAAATTATAATAAAATATACTTTATCAACAAGCTGTGGCGTTCACTGGTGTGAGCGCCTTATTTGTTATATTTTCAATTATTTACCCGAAGGGCTTGGGGGCGCCCCCGGAAAGAGCGTGAAGCAAGAGTAATGATATCGCACTTATTTAGTGCGGACAACATCACTTTACATATTTTAAATAGTATGCTATACTTAAATCAGCGGCTCTTTGGCAATGTATACAAATAGTCCTCCCTTGTCAAATGATTATTTGTGCAATATTCAGCCATAAAAACGATGACCGCCAAACGTATATATTTATGAAAGCGCAAAACAACGCTTTCTCTTTAAGGAGTTGGACGTCTTGACCGATTTACAGTTTGAAAGCTGTATCCGCCTTATGATCGAAAAAGACCGAAACGGACTTAAAGATATCTACACTGCCTATGCTAAACAGATATACCGGGTAATATTGGGTATAGTCCGTTCGGCACAGGACGCAGAGGACATCACCTCCGAGTTTTTCCTGAAAATATGGGAGAGCGCAGCTTCCTACAAAAGCGGTTCAGGCCACAAACGCTGGCTGACAGTGATCGCAAGGAATATGGCGCTCGATCACCTGAGGAAAAACAAGGGCGGTACGGTCTCCCTCGACGATGATGAACAGACGCTGAATGAAACAGCGGATAACACCTCGGTCGAGGAAAGCGTGACTGCAAAGGTGACTCTCGACAAAGCACTTTCGATGCTCACTGAGATCGAAAGGCAGACTGTTGAGCTCAAGCTCGCAATGGATCTGACATTCAGAGAGATCGCGGATATGCTCGGAGAACCGATGGGCACGACAGCATGGAGATATCGGCAAGCCGTTTTAAAGCTTAGAAAAATCATGGAGGAGGAACAGTTATGAGCTTTGACATCGAAAAGCTTTACAAAGAGAATACTGAGAACACTGTCCCCGACATGGATAATCTGTGGGACAGGATAGAGGCCCGTCTCGATGAACAAGAGAAGGCAGACAGCAAAACGCAGCAGCACGATATTACGCCGTCAGCAAGGCCGAAAAAGATAAGATGGTCTGCACTGATAACGGTGGCAGCGTGCGCAGTGATAGCCGTGACCGGAGCTTTCGTTATGATGAACAGGAACGAAGTGAAGACCGGCAACACAAGCAGCGTATCAGAAACGAAAAAGAAAAGCTCGGAAAAGAGCGGTATTGCCAAGGCCTCCGATGAGGAGAACAACGCCGAGATAAGCTACGATGCAGAGAATGACGGCTTCTTCGGCTTGCACACAAGTGACGACAAGACCGTAAACGAAGCTGAGGAAATCGCAGATGAGACCGAAGCGGAAAACACTGGCGATGCGGCCACAGAAGAGCAGGAAGTGCAGGCGGCAGAGCAAGCCCCGAAAAACGATACTTCCGCATCAGACCGCACCTCGGCAGCGACGGCAGCAAAAAGCGACCGCACTTCGACAACAGCAGCGAGCGATAACACAGCTGCCTCTGACACAACTCATTCAGCTGAGGATATTTCAAAGAAGATAGAGGCCCGTGTTAATGAGCTTCTTGAGTCAGAGGAATATCAGGACGCAGATGCAGGCCAAAAGGCGGAGCTTGTGACTGCACTGTTTGAAGAGATGATGAAAGAGGGCGCTGTGACAAGCTACAGCGTTGACGAATTGACAGGAGAAGCATATTGCACAGGCGATGGCTTCACTGTCACAGTCACGTTGGGAATATAAACAGAGCATTGACAATGACAAGGGAGGACAATCATGAATACTATGAATATAAAAAGAGCCGCAGCAGGCATCTGTGCGGTAATGATGATGATATCTACAGCGTGCGGCAGCGCTGAAAGCAGCTCAAAGGCAGGCAAAAAGGCTGTCAACGCTGAAAAGACTACGGTAACGACTGAAAAGAAGGTAACGACCGTAACTCAGAAAAGCGCGACCAAGGCAGTTAAGCAGGACAGAGAGATAGAATATGAGGCAGCAGAGGACGTTGCCGACGGCTTCTATATGACGAACGATGCGGTCTCAGCTACCACTTCAACAACTGCGGCAGGCGCTTATGACAACACAGAAGAGTATGCTCACGTTGAGGAGAGCGGCTTTATCGACACGGCTGACCAGCCGATATCTACCTTCTCGACCGATATCGACACGGCTTCATACTCAAATGCAAGGCGCATGATAAATATGGGCTATGAGGTCTACGCCGATGCGGTAAGGACTGAGGAATTTATAAACTACTTCAAGTACGATTATCAGATGCCCGACGGCGAAGCGGTCTCCATAAACACTGAGCTTTCAGACTGCCCCTGGAACCCTGAGGCAAAGCTTATGCTGGTAGGTATCCAGGCAATGGAGGCACCCGTTCAGGATATAGACTCCAACATCGTTTTCCTGATAGATGTCAGCGGCTCGATGGAAGAGGAGAACAAGCTCCCTCTCGTAAGGCAGGCATTTGCACTTCTCGCAGATCAGCTCGGCGAGAACGACAGAGTTTCTATCGTAACCTATGCAGGCGAGGACAGGGTTGTTCTCGAGGGTGAAAAAGGAAGCCATACTGACGTTATAAACAACGCTCTCAATTCACTCACGGCAGGCGGCTCAACAGCAGGTGCGGCAGGTATAAACTCTGCTTACAGCATTGCCGAGAAGTATTTCATCAAGGGCGGCAACAACAGGGTCATCCTTGCGACTGACGGCGACCTGAACGTGGGCGCATCAAGCACAGAGGAGCTTACCGAGCTTATAGAAAAAAAGAGAGATTCAGGCATAGCGCTTTCAGTGCTCGGCTTCGGAACGGGCAACTTCAAGGATTCAAGGCTTGAAGCGCTGGCTGACAACGGCAACGGCAACTACGCTTATATAGACACTCTTGACGAGGCACAGAGAGTGCTCGTTACCGAGATGAACGGAACGATGTTCACAGTGGCCAAGGACACAAAGGTGCAGGTAGAGTTCGACCAGAGCAAGGTGCGCTCCTACAGGCTGGTAGGGTATGACAACAGGCAGCTCAGCACCGAGGACTTTGAGGACGATTCCAAGGACGCAGGCGATATCGGTTCGGGGCAGCAGGCAACAGCCCTTTATGAGATAATCCCGAGCGGCGGCATCGACGGAGACCTTCTTAACGTATCTGTTCGCTACAAGTACCCCGAGGAGAGCGAGAGCAGACTTGTGAAAACAACGGTGAACGCATCTCAGTACAGCGCCGAGAAGCCTGCTAACCTTGAATTTGCAGCACTTGTCGCAGAGTTTGCAATGTACCTCAAGGGCAGTGAATATCTCAACGATATGTCTCTCAGCGAGATCATCGGGCAGCTGAAAAACGCTCAGCACCAGGAGCCCGAGCTCATAGAGCTTGCAGAGAACTATGCCAGAATGCAGTGATACTTATACACAAACAAAGCCGGCAGGAATAAACCTGTCGGCTTTCAGTTTTCTAAAGCTATCATCTGTGATACGCCCGATACCAGGCGTGGATATAATAATTGGGTAAGTTGCTTGTCCGAAGGGGTGTCGGGGCGACCGGAAAGCCCTCTGGCAGAGCGTAAAGCTCATTATGAGCCAAAACCTGACCTTGTGCGTAATTCAGATCACACCTCTTGAATACAGACCAAAGGTCACGTTTTTCGGCTTTGCGGTCATACAGCCCGAGCCGTTCAAAGCGTTTTTGTAGTCGCTTATCACAGCGTTTATCTGCTCTGAGCTCTCATCAAGAAAGTCAAGCAGGAAAAAGTCTGCACCGCTGAACTTTGACAGCCTGTCTGCGATGTAGATGATGTCGCTGTTGAATATCTCGCCGTACCCGTTTTTCTTGTCACAGCGCACAGGCATAACGCGCTTTGTGCGGTCTGTAATGTGCCCCGTGCAGTGCTCACAGCCGAGCTGCTGCTTTATCGGGCAGTTTGCAGTCAGCATAAGGGGCAGCCTGCCGTAAGCATAAACGCCGAAAGGCGCTGCCCTCGTGATCTTCGATATCTGCGCGGCGGTAAGCTCCGGCGAGATGACACAGTCTTCGGCACCCATTTTATGTGCCTGCTCCAGCGAATAGCTGTTGGCGATGTTGAGCGTGAAGTCTGTATGAAGAATGAAGCCGAGCTCCTCTGCAAGAGAGAAATGGCCGATGTTCCCGCCCAGCATATGCCTGATGCCGAGCGCTCTGACCGCTTTGAGCTGAGCCTTCACGGCGCCCTCATCAAAGGTGAACCTAGGCATAATGACCGCTGTCTTTTCGGCAGGTATCAGCTCTGCCGCCTGCTTGCAAAGGCCAAGCGGCACGCAGATAAGCTCTGTGTCTTCAATATCAAGCCCTTTCAGCTGAGAGAGGGCTCTTATTTTTAGCCTTAGAGTCCTGCCTTCACCGCGCGGTGCGCAGGAGACCGTGTGGAGCGCCTTGACTGCCGTGTGAGTACGGGTAAAACGGACTGCTCTTTTTTTATCAAGTGCGGCCGCTGCCTCGCGCCTCAGCTCACCGAGCTTTGCAGGCGGCAAAGCAAGACCCTCTCCTATCTCACAGGTGAAGGTCTTCGGCTCATAAAGCGTGCCACCGAATTTCAAAAGCCTGCTTTTAACAAAGGCCTCGTCCCACGGCTTTGATATGGCTTTCTCCGGCTCGTCGGAGAAGACCGTCACGCTGATGCCGTTCTCGTCGGTAAGGGTAAGTGCCATAGGCTCACCCGCAACAAAACGAAAATGTATATCGACAAAGGCTCTTTTCTCATCGCGGCGGTAAAGCTCATGTATCGCCGGAAAGACCTTAGCGCCTGCCGCTGCATCCTCAGCCGAGCGCATACCGAACATCTCACGGCCCAGCTCATGGCGGTAATACCCGTCTGTAAAACCGCTGCGTGAGAACACCCCTTCAAGCACCGCAAGGTCATACCTCTCCCCTTTCAGCGCCTTAACGCAGGAGTCTACAGCCATTGCGGCATATTCAGGTCTTTTCATTCTGCCCTCTATCTTGAAGGAGGAAACGCCTGCGGCTTCCAGCTCTTTCAGGTGAGGTATCAGAGATACGTCCTTCAGAGAGATCGCATGACCCTCACTACCGTCAGCCGATGCCGGCAGCCTGCACGGCTGGGCGCAAAGCCCCCTGTTAGCGCTGCGCGAGCCTATAAAAGCGCTCATATAGCACTGCCCCGACACTGACATACAAAGCGCCCCGTGAACAAAGACCTCAGTCTCTATCCCCATTTGGGAGAGGGCTTTTATCGTGCCGAGCGGCAGCTCACGAGAGAGCACAGCCCTTGAAAAGCCGAGCTTTTTAACGGCCGTCATACCGCTCTCTGAATGAACGGTCATCTGAGTAGACGCATGAAGCTCCAGCTCAGGAAAAAGCTCATGAGCTATGGCATAAACGGCAAGGTCCTGCACTATCAGGGCATCAACGCCGATACCTGCAGCAAACCTTATCGCTTTTACGCAGTCGTCTATCTCGTCATCACGAACGATCGTATTCACCGCCAGATGAAGCTTCACTCCCCTGCGGTGACATTCATACACCGCCGCTTTAAGCTCATCATCTGAAAAGTTATGCGCCCTGCCCCTTGCGGAGAAGCGCTCCCCTCCGAGATAGACCGCATCACAGCCGCACCTGAGAGCCGCCTCCAGCACCTCGGCAGAGCCGCACGGCGCGAGGATCTCGGCGCTCATTACAGGCCGGTCTTCCTGTCGGGATAAACAGGGCTTTTGAGCGCCGCATCTATCTCCTGAGAGATAAGATCCTTTGCGTTCACTATCTCCTCATCGGGAGCTCTTTTAACTACTGTTCTTTTCTCAAGCTCGTCCTCGAGAGCCTTTACCTGGCGCTCCAGCTCAAATATCCTCTTGCGGCAGTTGTCGGCATCGTTTTTCGATCTCGAAGCCTCGTCAACATAGCCCTTTATCTGAGAGCGGATATTCTCGATATTCGAGCGTGCCTTTGTAAGCTCATCGTATGCCTCCAGCGATGCGAGCACTGCGGCATCTGTGATAGAGAGGCTGGGATTTGCCTTCAGTATCTGTCTGAGCTTATTGTCAAGAGTCGATGCGATCTTATCGGTATACGCCTGTGTCTCATCGGACATAAGGGTATAGTTTCTGCCGAACACCTTGATCTTGAGCTTGTCTTTCATATTTATTCCTCCTTACTGAGATGATCTCTTATCTGACATTATACTACACTTTTCCATAATTGTAAAGGATAAAAAATGACCTCTCCACATTTTCTGTGGAGAGGTCATTTGGTCCGTCAATCCTTGAAGTATCTGTCAAGAAGTCCCTTGAAAGCCTTGCCGTGCCTTGCTTCATCTCTGCCTATCTCATGAACCGTATCATGGATAGCATCAAGATTAAGTGCCTTTGCTCTCGTGGCAATGTCTAC
>ODAI010614531.1_pt1 | contig 20985 bp, 32 predicted proteins | sample 1539321 | NCBI WGS metagenome assembly ODAI01 (sample SAMN02144231, study PRJEB22623) | gut metagenome | biome: sheep rumen | host: Ovis aries | place: New Zealand
CAGATGAGGTTGTAATTTAATCTCATTGAAATTATTTTTGAGATAGATCGATCTTGGTCTTCACCACTAATGTTTGTACTTATTGTCCAACGCGACTAACATCCTGATGCACTGTATATAATCTCAGTGAGATTAATCTGCTGGAGGGGATTACTTGGGGTTGTTTTATTTGTGAAATATTTTTAGTTTTTTAACAAAAATAATTTGTGAAAAATTTTGTGGAATAAAAAATTATTTGTACATTTGCAAAAGAAATAAAAAGATTAGCAAATTCATTATCAAATTAAAACTCAAAACATTATGAAAAAAATTATCAAAAGAATTTTTCTAACTATCCTATTGATGGTGTGGATGCTTGCAGTCAGCGCAGCAGATAGTATGCTTGATGGTTGGTGGCTTGTATTGGATATGTTTTTATGTGTTGCACCATTGGCGGTTATCGCTTGGTTGTGCAATAATGGTTGTCTTGATGATATAGATGTTGAGGAATGATTATGGATAAGAATGTATGTATTTCAAAGGGTTGTCCGTTTTACTATTGCAGTTCAAGACCAAAGTTCAAAAACGGAATTATGGATTGCAGTAAAAGGTATATGTGTTCAAAGCATTGCAGAGAGATAAAAGATGTGATTATATGTAATTGATATTTTTTAATTGAACATTTTATTTGTATTCGGTTGCTTGTGATAAGTAGCCGAATATTTTTTTATTCGGTAAAGATAGGAACGGCTCATTGATGATTTGATCGAAGGCGATAATTTAATCTCACTGAGATTATAAATGCCTCAGCATCAAGCGATTGATTCTGGTTCAAACCCACCAGATGAACCTGCGTCGGTGATAAATAATCTCACTGAAATTAAAGATCGATCAACACGACTCAAGCGTCAGTTCATTCCAATCACTACATCTACAAACACCTGTTCATACAGAGGAATACCTGTCGCATAAGCTTTATAATCTCAGTGAGATTAAGCGCGGGATGAAGTAATCCTTGGTCATCAACCTCACATATCTTCACGATAACCTACTTTACATCCAAGTATCTGATGCTGAAGTAATTATAATCTCAGTGAGATTAAATTAGCCCGCAGCGCGTGTGTTCGGCGTTTAACATTATTTAACAATTTAACAAAAAAAGTTCACAAAATGTTTGGCAGTATGGAAAAAAAGTTGTAAATTTGCGATGTAAATAAAAGATAATAATATTAACAATTTTAATTTTATAGAGTTATGAGAAAAAACATTACAAAATCTGACTTGGTTCAGTTGCTTGCAAACACAAATGCAGTAGAAATTACAATCGTTCAGCGTGGCGAGTGCAAGATGAATAAGACTAACAATCCTTTTTTCCACAAAGAAGGTCGCAGTTGGGTTGCTGACTACAATGTAGAGAAGGAGAGCAAGACCACTTATGATTTTGGTGGTGCTTCTTATGAAGAGCGTGTCAATGAGGCACTTGTGGCTGATGGTTCAGCAGGTACATTTAAGAGCGGTGCGCTGACTTGGGGCGAGTTCGTCAAGGGTGCAGAGGGTAGAGTAATTGAGTATAACGGAAAGTATTATGTACGTTGCTACATCAATAACGACAACACACCAGAGGTTCGCTATTTCGTGGACGGAAAAGATGCAACAGAGCAGCAGGTAAATGACATCAAGGCTTTCACACCAGATAAGAGCGGTTCCACAAAGCAGGCTAACGAAGGACTTGCAGAGGGCAAGCAGGTCATTCCTAACAATGTGGACTTCGATAAGATTATAACTATCGAGGTGGACGGAGTAGAGTACACAATAGCATAACTCTATATTTCTTTTAAGATGCGTGGGCGTACTTCCAAAAGGGGGTGCGCTCATTTTTTATACATACCACAAAGAGGTAAGGTGGATACCATAGCAGGTTGAAGGACAGTAGCATAATCTCACTGAGATTATTTCCTGGCGGATGAGATGTGAGGCTTCGTTCTAACTAATTGATTTTCAAATAATTATGAGAATTTTTATTCAAAAATTTCTTGAAAAAATAATTAGATTTTTCTTCAAAAATAATCCTGATATTTTTCTGGAAAGGATCCTGAGGACCCTTTCTTAATTTCAGTGAGATTATTTCCTGTATCCAAGATGTAACATCTCGATGAAAACCTGTCGTTGTAAATGGCTATGACCATCTTGTGATCCAGTTTTTAATGTCAGTGAGATTAAGAATCGGATCGATCCTGTCAGAAAGGATCCATTTTATTTTATAAAAATACTTGGATTATTTTCATAAAATATTTTTAGAAAAATAATTGGAATAATTCTGATTTTTATTCTGGATATTTTCCTGGAAATCTTCCTGCGGAATTCTTTTATAATTTCAATGAGATTAATAGCTGTTAGTGATCTTGAGCATCTCGTGTTCTTATAAAATAAAATAGGCACGATTCTCACGAACAGTGCCTACTCCCAAAAACAATTATGAAAAACAGAAAAGAATTTAAGAATGTAGTCCGTAAAAAAATACGAACTTTCTTAAAAAATCTTCTATATATTTATTATGATTTTATTTTCAGTTTTTAATGAGAAAAATACTGAAGTAATCTTCAGATTCTGCGGCGTTATTTAATTTCAGTGAGATTACTTACAGTGCTGACGTTAGTGAAGTTTCTATTCAGAAGAAAGGATTGTCTTTAATCTGGTCGAAAATCTGATCGATCTCTTCGCATTCTTGCTTAAATCTTTTAACATCATCAAGTGTGAGGTCGAACCATTCGTTATTTATTTTCTGGTATGCATGTCTTGCGTGCAGAGCTGATTCAAGCTTGAACGGATATTCGGTAAGGTGGTAGTTGACTATCGCTATATTGTTTGGATTGCCAGTTTGAAGCTTCTTGATACGTTTCTCTATGGATCCTCTTGTTACTCCTATCTTGAAAAATTCCCCGTCTGTAAGCAGGTAAACGTAGCCTTTCATTGGTTATGTATCATAATTGTTTTTCTTATTTATTTTTGTTGAAGATGAATGGAAGATTATGATGATGGCTGGATGGATCAGGATATAATTTCGATGAGATTAAAACTGGTCTGGCGATGGAGATCGATCCTTGTTGAGCAGCAGTATCTGATTTGAAGATAGTTAAGTGTTATTTTTTGCGTAACTCATTGAGGCAGAGGAGGATACGGTGAAGCGTATCCCGCTGGAATTAATCTCACTGAGATTAAAAAGCTCCAGCCCGCGTGCTCTTCTGTGGCGTTGAACTGCGTGTTGATATATAAAAAAAGGTCTGACCCCGTATAGGAATCAGACTCTCATGTTAACAATTAAATTATAGAATTAAAACGGAATTATCTCATCTGCGTAAGCCGTTACTTTATGACCTTTATCATCCTCAATAACGTATTCATAGTTACCGAGCATAGGTAAAGTGTCTTTTATTTCAACTATTGTGTACGGCACTTGAATGTCAAAGTAACCATAGCATCCGAAAGTTACTTTGTCGCCAACATTAAATTTATGCATCTGTTTCATATATAAATCTTCTTGTTTCTTGTTTAATTTTAGAACGTACTATTTTATTCATACGTTGATGATGTTTTTTGTTACTTCTGCTACCATATTGGCAAGTATCATCTTCAAATAATGCTTTCGCTCCACAATGTGCTTTATATATTCGTGAAGGCTTATTTTGATTTGAATTAAATTTCATACCTTTATTATTTTGATAGTTTCATACCATTTCTTTCAGCAAAACGTATTGCCCAAGCCTTTGATATGTATGACTTTGATACCTGCTGCCAAAAGAACCGCTCACCATAATATACTTTCTTGAACACTGCCCAAGGCTTTGTCCACCAATCACCTAAATAATGTATTGAATATACTTCTTTCATAACGCATGTTTGTTTATTATTTACAACACAAAAGTACAAATAATCTATTAACCAACCAAATATATTTAGTTAAAAAATGTTAAAGTATCAATTTTTTTATCCAAGCACTTATGGTAAACGAGAAGGATGATTTCCATCAGCGATCTGGTTTTAATTTCAGTGAGATTAAATTCTGGATCTGGATTACCATCAGGTTCATGAACAGTAATTCATGAACCAAGTATTTGACTCTGAGGCAATTATAATCTCAGTGAGATTAAAACTGGGTGACGACTGTGTGTAGCGACAGAGCGTGGAGATTAGTTGGGACAGATCGTGGATCTGGATCGATCTGGTTTTAATTTCAGTGAGATTATTTACAGTGTGCGAAGGCAGGAACTGCTCGTGAAGATTCTCATCGGTTATGATTTTGTATGATAAAAAAAGAGAGCCACCTTTTTGGTGACTCCCTCATTTTGTTATTTTTCCTTGATTAATTGTATAAGCAAATTGAACAGACTTTCTGTTTCCATTGGTTCGAGAAAACTAACATCAAAATCAGTTGCTCCTTCAAATAGAGTTATAATATCATTTTTCGCAGCCCAATATCTGTTATCATAATGGATTCTAAACCAGTCATCCATTTTTGATGTCTTTGCTATATTTTCAAGAGCACCTGCTTGTATGGGTGATAATTTTACTTGCTCCATATTAGTATGCGTATAATGCTCCGAATGTAATTGCCTTACCGATGTTGGTGTATTCCTCATCCATAATAGTCTGAGAGTTGAGTTCCTGCTCCGTATCGTCAATCTCGTTGAGGATATAGAACGTGTCCGTGTCTTTGTTGTATGAAATGTCCTTTGAAGAACGGATACCGAAGTTGAGTTGGATAAAGAAATCCTTAGTCACTCCGTCACACATTTGCTTTAATTCATCCAGTGAGTTTACTCTGGTAAATGTTGGTTTACTTTTCTTTGCCATAATTATTTGAGTTTTAATGATTACTATTGTTTATTATTCACAGTACAAATGTACTACTTTTATCTTATATAACCAAAAATATTGTGTTAATTTTTCTTAAAATATTCTACAAAATTTACTCAGGAATTATATCAGACTTTTTCTCAAATAATCTCATAGAAATTATTAAGAGGATCGATCCAGTTTTTTCTGTAAGGAAATTGCTGGACATGCGATGACTTCCTTGGCTGCTTTAATCTCACTGAAATTAAAAACTGGTATTTTGATCGGGATACAGATGTCTTGTCAATCTTCTGTATCCTCAGAATTCTGAGCTGCGGTCCAGAAAATAATTTCATTGAGATTAAATGTTCTTCAGCGATCTGAGATGCTCGTGTGGTCATCAGTTGTATTCACATGATAAAAAAATAGCATCCGAACTTCCCAGCCCAGATGCTACGCAAAATGCCTATGAAAAAATATCAGAATTAATCAGTCATATTAAAGAAATATTCAGTAGCCTCATCATTACCTTTGTACTTCGTATAGAACTTATCCTTTGCGTCGTAGTAAAGTTCAGAGTAGAAATCAACCCACTTCTCCCTATCGGTAATACCTTGTTTGATAAGTTGATCGTTTGCCCAAGAAAGCAAGTTGATAGAAAGTACAATTTCCGTGAAAACCTTGTAGTCATCACCCCAAGATTTGATTACTCTATTGAAGGTTTCCTTTACTGCATCCTCGTCTCTCCAATCTGCAATAGCGAAATCAGAGCAGAATGTATATTGCAATTTGTTACCACTTATATTGTAGTAGAAATCCTTACACCACTTCTCGATACCAGCAGCGTAGGTAAATTGACTCTTGAACGAATTGTAAACAGTCTTTGCCATAATCTTTTTTATAATTTGTAAACTAATTCTTTTTTGCCGCCAAGCCCAAACTCAACATAATATATACATCCAGATGGTCTTGATACATACCAATCATTACAATTCTTCAACGCTTCTTTTGCTTCATCAAGCGTAGGAAAATAGCCAGATATTGCAGTGGCTCTTTCATCAATAGTGTTTTCGATGTAATAAATACCGTTCATAACTCTTTTATTTAATATGTTATCTAATTACAATGCAAATGTACAAATAAACAATTATACTACCAAATATTTTGTGTTAAATAATGTTAAATGGATCGATCTTTTTTGATATACCTTATTACCTGTCCAAGACGACTTCATCTCCTCATTCCAGGGAAATAATCTCAGTGAGATTAATTTCAGGTACGCAGCTCCGATCGACGTTCTTCGTTTACATCTTGAACTTGAAACAAAAAAGTCGGAAATCCAATTTTGGAAATCCGACTTTTTATTGTTAGCGATTCTTTTTCTTTTTCTTTTCTATATCATTATAGATATGCCAGTAGCACAACAGGTGTACGTTATAGTTGTATGTTGCATCGAGTTGTCTGTTATCATCAGTAGTGATTGTGATAATATCGTAAGGCGTAACGGTTATTCTTTTTATTTTTATTTTTTCTGCACCAAATTCAACGAAAGGGTATAAACTTTTCGGGTTGAAGTTGTAACGCATCGTACCATTTTTCAATATGGATCCGTGCTCCTTTATAGCATAGAGCAAATCCTCTTTCATCTTAATAATGATGTCATAGTACCATTTTGGTGAGTTGTTGAACTCAATAGGTGTAATCTCATCTTCAAAGAAGTAGTTGATACCAACTCTGTACAGTTTACCCTTCCGTGTACCAGTTGATTCACAGATGTCATCAATACGTCCTTCTTGACGGTAGATGTTGTTCTCTCCGATAACAAGCATACCTAACTTTAATTCCTTATCCATAATTCTTAATTTTAATTGTTAATAATGTTTATTATTTACAGTACAAAGATACTAAAAATAATTGATATACATAAATTTAACGTGTTAATAATTGTTAATAATATTGATTAATTAAAGGAAGTTGCGGGCAGAGGAGGATGGCGCGTTGATCCTGAATATAATTTCAGTGAGATTAATAACCTGGATCGATCAGGATTGGATGTCCAAAATCTTGGTTCGACAGAATCTTGTCAAACGCCGAATCAGGATACTGAACCTGAATTTAATCTCATTGAAATTAATACACTGGATCGATCATGGTACATCATCTCTTTCAGTATAAAATGGAAATAAAAAATAGCTGACAATTATTTGCCAGCCATTCTTTATTTTCGTTATATCTTCCTAAACATTTTTTAATTCTTCCAAGCGTGCTTTAATTCTTTCTGAACGTGTTTTAATTCTTCCAAGAGTCAAAATTTCATCACACATCCATTCATATCCTAAAAATCCATCAGATGTTTTCATTGCACGTTTAGCCTCAGAAGGAGTAACAAATTTAACATTTACATTTGCAACCCATCCATCTTCAAAATCATATATATAGTTACCCTCTTTCAAGTTTGGATATACTGGCTTATTTCTACGAAAAGCCTTTTTGCTTATACAATAGCAACTATTATCACCAGACCATTTATGATTCCATGAATTATTACGAGGCATGGTTAAAGTGAATAATACTTCACTTTTCTTTTCTTTCTTAACTGGAACTAATTTATATTCAATTCCATCTTTTATTATAGTTTCGTATGTCATAAGTTTATATTTTTATTATCTACTTTGTTTTAATTTGACATTGCAAATGTAATACAATTATTTTATTCCACCAAATATTTTGTGTTAAAAAATGTTAATACTAATGAATTAATATGATGACATAGATGACGCTCAGATTCTGATCGATCCAGTTTTAATCTCATTGAAATTAAAACCTGTTGAGGAAGATCGCTGCTCGATTGGACATGTTTCTATTAACTGTCATGGATCCGAATTCGACAGAGGAGTCGTCCTTCACACTGTGTATAATCTCAGTGAGATTAAATCCCTGGAGGAGCGATTCGCTTGGCTGGATCGATCCTTGTCGTGTATAATTACAGAAAACAAAAAAGCACCCACTTGATAGTGAGTGCCATTTTTAGGTATTTGAAAAATTACTTAATAGTCTTATACTATTTCGTTGAAGATATTGTGTGCCATCTTCCAACCATCATCGTCTTTGTTTCCGTCAGACGAATAGGAGAAATCGTCGCCAAAAGTTTTCTTGAAGCAAAGCAGTGTCAGGCATACCGCTACATCATACGGCTGACGTGCGGTCTTGCAAAAATTAAAACCATAGTCATCGTTATTCAGAGCGATATAGCAGGTTTCATAGTCATAATGCATCGAAGCATCGCCATTGAAGCATACTACCTCATTAGTGAACTTCGGTTCGCCTTCACCGTTACCGCCTTTGAGAACGAAAGGAACTTTGACGGTATTCTTAGTGCCGTTTTGCCAGTCATAAGTTTCTACCTCAATTTCAGCAGGAACTTTTTCCAGACACTTCTTTAACAACTCGACGGCTTTTGCAAACTTCTTGCTACCGTCCTTGACATCCTTCGGATTTTTCTTGAATTTCCAATAGTGAGTGTAACCCATAATCTTTTGTTTTTAATTGTTAATACTAATGTTTATTATATCTGATGCAAATGTACTACAATTATTTTATTCCACCAAATTATTTCTGTTAAAAAATGTAAAATGATCGATCTTTTTATCCAAGCAGTATAATCCTGTCCAAGAAGCAGTGATCCTGTTCGCCAGGGTTTTAATCTCACTGAAATTAAATCCTGATAATGATTCTGACCATCAGGTCTTGATCAGGATAAAAAAATCTAATTATCTGTGCAGGCTTTTTGCACACTTCACTGTATATAATCTCAGTGAGATTAATTTGCTGTATCCGCCTTCAGCATCTCGTGCTTGTAACAGCAAGTGCTGTAGATATAAAATGAAAAAGACCGACCATCCTAAAGGAAGATCGATCTTTTCTCAACAAGATTATGGAAAGAAATTTATCTGTTTTTGAATTTTTCCAGAGTTGCTTTTGTAAAATCTACATCATTGATGTAGTCGTCAAGCATCATCCAACCATCAGTACCGATACGGTTTTGTGCTTTATCAAGATAGAAGCCTTTTAGTGAATCTATAGTATCTACGATAGATGCTATCTTATCCATGATAGACTTGTCATATTCTCCTATAGTATCTTCACGAGCGAATACGAGACTAATTCCATAGTCGAATACATCCATTGTGTTTGGATCATCAACGCCAGAAAAATCAATTACACTATCCTGATTATTCTTGGAGAGTGAACTGAATGTTGGAATCATGTACAGAGTATAGAACGTGTGAATGGAGTGATCATGTTCATACTCATATCTGTAAGCCTCGATGCCATACATATAGTCAAACTTGAACTGTGGATCCTGATCATGATGATATACTTCATTGGAAAGATAGAATGTAGTATAATCATAGTCATCCATCTCCCTTTTGAGATTGAACTTACTTTCAACATCTATAAGACTGTTGTCTTGAAAGCTGATACCGAAAACTGAATTATTGTACTGTGTCATAATTAAAAATGTTTTGAGTTGTGTATTAATGTTTCACAGTGCAAAGGTAATACTTTTATTTTATTTCACCAAATTATTTTTGTTAATATTTCTTAAAACTATCTGAAAATATTTCCCAGAATATATCTTGGGTTTATAGCAGGAATTATGCCAGATATTTTCTCGGAATTTACTTGGAATATTTTATATATAATGTACGGGTACAATAATTATATTATATAGGATCGATCCAGATTATTGGAATCGTATAGCCAAGCCCGTCAGATCCTGATCAACAGGTTTTAATCTCACTGAAATTAAATACTGGATCTCATCGAGATTTGACTTCAGGCTCGTCTTGGTATATCATGGTTCTGAAGTAGGACTTGAGATGGACGAGTCGATCGATCCAGAAAATAATCTCATTGAGATTATTTCCCTGGAAGGATGAGATGATGTCTGTGAACTTGGTTCCATATTGATTTTTATATTTAACAATATTTAACACAAAATATTTGGTGGAATAAAATAATTATTGTACATTTGCAATGTAATTAATAATTAATATAACAATTAAATTCAATAGCATTATGGAAGAAAGATGGTACAGAGCAGATTTCGAGATTGAGATTAATGGTGAGAAGCATTATCCTGACTCAGAGTATTTCGTTGCGAAGTGTGATGAATACGCCATTGCCTATGCAAAGCAGATTGCAAAGGACGGATGGGATTATGTTGATGTTGAGCACCACGTTGAAGGCGAACTTGTATCGCTTACACTGGTTGATAGTGAGAATGAATGGAATGATATAAAGACAATTTTGTAGTAGGACTATGGCTGGATATTCACCTGTAAATAATATCCTTGTAATAAAGGGTAGTGCTGATATGATTAACGCTGTATTGAATGACAGCGAAGTAAAGGATATGTTAAGTGAGGTTACTGATGATACGTTTCCTGTAAAGAACATATCAAGTGATGGAGAATCAAATGAAGTATGGTTTTACTACGAGACTAACTGCGAGCCTTACGAGGAAGTACCTGAGTTTATCAAAAAGAAGTATTATAAGTTGAGAGTATTCTTTTCAAGTATCGACTACGATGAATGGAGTTTCGCTTACTATAAGGAATTCGGTGTTCACGGAGAGTATAAGTATCATACGAGAGACGATGAAAAGATAGATAAAATATTTGATAATTTTGTCTCAAATTAATTCTATTTTTACGACAAAATAAAGTGCGGATTTCCCTGTGGGATTTCCGCATTTTTTATTTCAAAAAATGATCGATCTTTTTTTCAGAAATTTTCTTGAGGATTATGGCTGAAGGTCTGGACAAGAATAATCTCACTGAGATTAAAAAAGGATCCAGCGATGGTAATGCCTTGTTATTAAGTTCTGAAAAAAGATCGATCATTTTACATTTTTTAACATAAAATATTTTGTTGAATAAAATAATTGTTGTACTTTTGTACTGTGAATAAGAAATAACAATAATAAAATTAAAAATAATATTTAATTATGGAAAAACTTTCTATTGAAGATAAGGCTCGTCGCTATGACGAGGCGTTAAGAAAAGCAAGAATATATTACGATGATTATAAAACTCGTGATAATATTCTTTATGTTGAGGATATGGAAGATATGTTTCCAGAACTCAAAGAGATTGAGGATGAGAGGACAAGAAAAGAAATTATCCGATTTATTCAAATGGAGGTTGAGGATGAAATGGTAGGAAACAAATGGCTTGCTTGGCTTGAAAAGCAAGGTGAGTATAAATCACCAGAAGAAGTGCTTAAAATCCGTCAAGAATTATATCAAAGTGGGTATAATGATGGGTATAAGCATGGTTGTGAAAATTCAAAAAAGCAAGGTGATCAAGAAGAACATCAAGTTTATAAGACAGAAGATGGTGATACAATTACATATTCTGAAACTGATGGATATAAGGTTGTTGAACCAAAGTTCCATGAAGGTCAGTGGGTTGTAAATAAATTTGGTTCATGGCATATAGATAGTCTTGACAAGAAAAATTATCAAGTATCTGATGGAAAAGGACACTATATTTATTTTCCAATATTAAAACAAGACGAAATGCATCTTTGGACAATTAAAGATGCAAAGGATGGTGATGTGCTTGCTTGTCATGGATGTATAGTAATATTCAAAGAAATTGATGGATTAAACATTAAATGTCATTGCGCTTTTCATTATCTTGGGGTGATGACTACAAGTCTTTTCATAGACACTTTGCAAAATAAAACCGCTTTTAGACCAGCAACTAAAGAAGAGCGTGATCTGCTATTCGAAAAAATGAAAGAAGATTGTTGTGAATTGTCAAATGAGCAAAGAAAACGTATAAATGAACTAAGAAAACTTATAAAGATTTAATAGGTTCTATAAAAAAGATCGATCATTTTACATTTTTTAACTAAAATAATTTGGTCAATTAAAATAAAGTCCGTATCTTCGCACTGTGAATAATAAACAATAGTATTAAACATATTAAAAACAAAAGTATTATGGCAAAGATGGATTATTATCAGATTGATTTCAATGGTAAGAATTTTCCTTATCAGGAAGTACACCACGAATCAGCAGGTCACAATGTTCTGATCGGTTCAACGAGTTTTGAAAATGAACTGGTTGATGAAGGAGGTTCATATAAGAATGACTATGCAATGAGAATTGACGAGAAGTTCTATGGTTTTGTTGATGACAAGTTGTTTGAGACACTGACCTATGACCAGTTTGTAGAATATGTAAACAAAAATTTGGATTGACCTATGGAGGAAGTAAAATTTATTAAGACTGGTGAGGAATTTTCAAAAATCGCCACAAAGTTAAAGCGGGAATGTGTTAAATATCTGACACAAGTAACTAAGGAAAACGGATTGATCGATTTCGATTTGGAACAGGCTGATGAATATGTCTATGTTTCATATGACGGAGGTAGTCATCCTGAGTACGGAGGTAATCTTTACTCAACTGTTTACAGTGTAAGTTTCAATAAGGATAAGAACAGGCTGAGTATAGAAACAGAAGATGATAATGACTACACGGTTGATCGTATAAGTGCTGATGAATTATATACTTTGGCTTTGGTTGTATATAATAAGTTGAAGGATTGAGTTGTTGAATATTAATGTTTTGAAAAACCGATGAAGTAGAAATGCTTTGTCGGTTTTTCTTTTTTATTTGGATCGATCCGAGATAGACTGTTTTGGCAACGACAGAGGGTCCTGATCACAGCAATTAATCTCACTGAGATTAAAACGCTGTTGAAGTTCAGAGTGACAGGTTCGTCGGTCTTTATTGGTTCTATAAAAAAGATCGATCATATTAACATTTTTTAACTTAAACAATTTGGTTGTATAAGATAAAGTTTGTATTTTTGCATTGTCAAATTAAAACATAAACATTATATGAAAGAATTTATAATCAATTTACTTAACACGCTTGGTTTAGGTGTAAACGGAGACATAAATAATATCAATTTATTCAGGTCAAAGAGTATGTTTCCTAATTCGACTTTTAATGTTATTGAAAATACTGAAAGAAAATCTGTTATTAATGTTGTTGATGATGTGACTGGCTCAACATTTACTCTTTTGTATGAGCATACTAAAAACGGTCGTATTACGAAAGTAAGTATTAACAATTAATAAAATTATTATTGGCATGAATAATGAAAATAGAACATATAACTTGGGTGATGTTGTTCTGATTACAGACACATACGAAGGATGTGATTTTACGGCTCACTGTATTCAGAAGATTGAAACACTAAAAAGGGATGATAGTGTGCAAGTTGAATTTGTCTTTGCTGTGGATCAAAATAAGGAAAACAATTTATCTTATATTGTTGGCGAGGATCGATCTAATAACATATATTATTTCGGTAAAGTTATAGGTAACATACTGAATGGAGAGGATTAAGTTAATTGAAAACAAATAACATTATAAAAGAAACAATTAATAATCAGATTAACAATATGATACTTAATTTCTATGGCTTCTGAATAAGTATAATAAATCTTAATTTACATTTTAGTAAAAAGTTGAGGCTGATTGCTCGTGATGAGTAGTCAGTCTTTTTTTGATCATATACCAGACTACTTGGTCAAGGAGATGAGATGGATCCTTTCACAAGGTTTTAATCTCACTGAGATTAAATACTGGAGCATCGCGCCGAATTGGTATGGCATATATTAAATACTTGGAAAAAAGATCGATCATATTAACATTATTTAACAAAATAAATTTGGTCAATTAAAATAAAGTCAGTATTTTTGCACTGTAATTAATAACATTAATAAACAATTAAACTCAAGACAATTATGGAGATTAAAATTGAAACCATTTACGGAAATGTAAATCTGAGATCATGTTACGATTGTGATTCAAGTTCTGATTTCTACAGTGCTTATGATGATAACGATAATCATCTTGGCAATTTATGGAATCTTCCTTACTATGACGAGGATGACGAGGAATCAATGGAGTGTCTGAAAGATGCGATTGAAATCGCTATCGAATGTAACGACATCTGTATTCCTTCTGAGGAAATTTCTTCTGAGGACGAAAATGAAGATGATCTTATCTACCTTGTCACAGTCCTTGAATATGATAACGGATGCGCTACTGCTGAATCCTATGCTTATGACAGTATGGAGAAATGCAGGGAAGCAAAAATTATCAGGGTTAATGCCTTTACAGAGAAGTGTGCTGAATATGAATTGAACTATGAAGTACATGATGCTGATGTAATCTGCGAAATTATGACAGAGAATAAATCTAAGTATCTCTGCATAACAATGAAGGGTACTACTGTTATGTAACACAATTCTTTGACCATAATGTTAATTTTTGGAAGTCGGTTGCCTTTTGGTAATCGGCTTTCTCTTTTTTATTATGATCGATCCAAATCAAGAACTATGATGACTACTCGGTCTTCTTGATACAGCAGAATAATCTCACTGAGATTAATTACCTGGAGGAAGACGGCGGAGAATCTCTACTTACCAAGATAATTGTTCAAGATGAGATGGACCCTTTCACCAGGTTTTAATCTCACTGAAATTAAATCCTGATCGATCCATTCTAAAATAATTATGAAAATATTTTTTGGATTTTATTTTGCAAACTTATATGGAATTTTTTGCTGAAATTTTTTCAAAATATTCTGCATAAAATAGTTATAAAAAAGGTGAGAAAAGATCGATCCTTTCTCACCATTAGTAAATTATTTTTTATAAACTTACTTTAGAATTGTAGTTCCTTTACTGTATTTGTAATGAGTATTGCTATATTTCTGAACTCGTTATTAAGGAATTTTTCCTTGATGATTTCCGAGAGTGGAAGGATAGCGTCTGCTATCTTTTCCATTTTCTTTGGTGCTTTTCTTTCACATGGGAGACAATAAACATAGAAACCCTGATGCTCCAGTTTACCGTCGTACATGGTACCACATCCATATTCTGACTTATCCATTGGTGTTACACGGCAGATAATACCTTTCTTGTGAAATTCACCAGTAAACAAAGAGTGACCGTCTTTCTGGTGGTCTATCTCTATTCTGAGTGTGTTAATCTTGTGATGCTGATCGATTTGAATAACTGGATCAATCACGATGTCTTTCTTTAATTCTTTCATACTGTTATTGTTTTCGTTACTATTATTTGTTTTATATGTGCAAAGGTAATGCTTTTTTCTGATATGACAAAATTATTTAAGTTAAATTATGTTAAGAGGATCGATCTTTTTTATATTATATAAGAGATGAAGTTCGAGATTCTGAAAGCTGGACACAGAAATTTAATCTCACTGAGATTAAATCTGGTGAAGGATGAGATGAAGTTCGAGATTAGGCTATTATTGGGTTCTGAAAAAAAGATCGATCATTTAACATTATTTAACACAAAATATTTTCTGGTTTCAAAAATAGTTCGTACTTTTGCAGTATAAAATTTAATTTAATTATAATATAATATGAGAAGAAACATTCCAACAATGCCAAAAAAATTTATTGGTAGTATGCAAACAGGTTCAGTTTATGTAAAGACTGCACCGAGAAAGTGGACTAACAATGAGATTGAGTGGATCCTTAATATGCGGAAGGATGGGTACAGTATGGATGATATTGCTATCTCTACTGGTCGTTCAAAAATATCCGTATCTCTCAAATTAAAAAGATTAGGTAAGAAGCATAATACATATAACAAGTCACACGTTGATGAAAAGTATGAGATAAACAAAATGTATGCTAATTTGGTTAAGCCGACAAACATTCTTGATTTGTATTGTGGTGAATGTTCGTTCTGGTATAATAGTGGTCTTTGTCGTAAAGTGATCACAAACGATTACAACAATACATTTGATGCTGATTATCACGAGAAAGCAGAATTGCTTATCCACCGTTTATATTATGAGGGAAAGAAATATGATGTGATCGATCTTGATCCTTTTGGTTCAGCATACGAATGTTTTGACCTTGCTATTAAGATGGCTAAAAAAGGATTGATAATTACATTTGGGGAGTTCGGACACAGACGATTTAGAAGATTGGATTACGTTGGTTGCCGATATGGTATTAACAATGTAAATGATTTCACACTTGAAAATCTTATCTCTGGTGTTCAGCAGATTGCAAGGCAAAACAAAAAACAACTCGAAGTAGTCTATGCTAAATCATGGCATAATATTGCAAGAGTATGGTTCACTATAAAACCTATTAAAATTACAGATCAGTGGAAATAAAATTTCAAAAAAATTTTCGGAAAAAAGTCTGGCTTTTAGTCAGGCTTTTTTTGATCGATCTTTTTAATATTTTTCTTGATATATTGCCAACAGAAATCTGAAGGCTGGACACAGAAAATAATCTCAGTGAGATTAATTACCAGACAAGGATGTGAATTTCGCTGATTTTTCAAATTAAAAAAGATCGATCATATTAACAATTTTTAACTGAATTTATTTTGTATTATCACATATTGTTATTATCTTTGCATCAGAATTAATAAACATTAGTATTAACAATTTAATTTAATAGCATTATGGGACAGTATTATAGGTGTATAGTTCTAAAGAAGGATTGGAAAGAAACACAGAAGCCTATTCGGGCTGCGTTATCACCTTACTACTTTGAAAATGGCGCAAAGTTGATGGAACATTCCTATGTCCGTAACAATTATGTAAGTGCCTTCATGCACCTGGTTCACAAATTGGATAAGGATCGATCTGGTCTGCCTTGCGTATGGGGCGGTGACTATGCAGATACGTTTGCTACGGAAGGACTGCCTTTGTTAGAGAAGATGAATACAGATACACAGAAGCCTGAGATTGTCGGTGGTTTCAATGCCTATTACGAGGCTGGTGCTTGGATGATCAAAGATGATAAAAAATCCGATGAGTATAATGAAGTGCTAAATTTGATTGAGGATTACGATTTGTACAATTACAGGTACATCATAAATCACACGAAGAAGGAGTATGTCAAAGTACCTGCATACGAAAAAGACAAGTGGAACATTCACCCTCTGCCTATCCTACTTGCTGACGGAAATGGTCGTGGATGTGGGGATTACAACGATGAAATCTGCACTAATCCAAAAGAAGTGTGTCTTAATTCAGTAGAAATGGATTGGGATAAAATGAAAATCGAGAAAAAGCATAACGCGAAGTTCGTTGGTGCTTGGGCTTATGATACTATATCCGTAACAAACAATGAAGCCGATGCAAAAGGTTACACAAAAATTGATTGGGAAGATGAAATAGAATATTGATTTGTCATAATGTTGTTGGGTTTTGATAAGGCTACTCCTTAATTGGGGTAGCCTAATCTTTTTGTCAAAAATATGATCGATCCAGATCAGTATTCAGATCGATCCAGATTCTTAATCTCACTGAGATTAAATCCAGCAAGCACGACTCTGAGCGCGTTCATCATCAGGTATTTTATTTCAAAATATTTTTCAAATTATTATTCAGAAAATATCCAAAAATATTCTCAGAAATATATTCAGAAAAAAAGATCGATCTTTTTTACAAAAATTAACTATAAATTTTTCACCAATTAAAATAATTGTTGTATATTTGTATTGTGAATAGGAAAAGCCAGCAATGGTTACGATTTCACCCCCACAGGTAATAGTGCTTATGTGGAACGAATTAAAAACAAAGTATTATGAAGGTTTACAATGACAGAGAGATTAAACGGATACTCAAAGAGAATGGTTATCATTTGCAAAGGATAAAAGGTGATCATGAGATTTGGGTTTCAGACAGTTCAAGCAGACACATAACAATACCTTACAAGAATATTAACCGTATGGTATGGCAAAGGTTAGTCAAGGAAAATAACCTGATATGCAAATTTTAGATTGTATAATTGATATTACGGATTGGCTTCGTTGGGAAACGAGGTCAATTCTTTTTTTGTACCTATATGTGATGTCTAAAAAATAACTTTCTTAATATATCTTATCAATATATCAATAAAGTCAAAATTTAGACAGCAACAAAAGATCGATCTTTTTTAACAGTTCATTAACATTTTATTGATGAATATCAAGATGATGTTCAGAGTCTTCATACAGGGTTTTAATCTCACTGAGATTATACACGGTTCGTACAGCAGGATGATGCTTGGATTATACTTTGGTTCATAAAAAGATCGATCATATTAACATTATTTAACACAATTTATTTGGTGGTATCAATTATTCTCCGTATATTTGCACTGTAAATCATTAAAAACATAAAGTTATGACAAAGAAAAAGTATGTAAGGTACATGGTTATCGCTGATTTCGGTACAGTGAACTACGAAACAGAGAGTTACAAGGATGCGTTCAGCAAGTATCAAAGATCTGAAAGACCAAAGACAATCTACGGTTTTGATGAGCAGGATAATATAAGTGTAATATTATCAAATCTACGTCTTTGATGAGCAGGATAATATAAGTGTAATATTATCCAGAGGATAATCAAACATATTTCTTTTTAACAAAGCCTATCCTGCCTAATGAATTCAAGTCAGAAAAGAATGTTTACTTAAGTATAAATGACTTATCTTGCTGTCTATTTTTTGCCTTTCTTGATATATTAGTAGAGGGAGTATGAGATATATTAAGCGAGTCATTTTTTAGACGATTAAACACAGAATTCTTTAATTTTTGATCGATCATCATATAAGGTGATCGATCATTTTTTATTATATACTAATTACAACACGAGATGCGTGAAGACGCTTCCGTCTAATTTAATCTCACTGAGATTAATGAAGCAGGCAACGGGATTGTATCCAATCAAGACTCTTTGATGCTCGTCGTTATTTAATCTCACTGAGATTAAATCCTGTTGGACGTACTCCTTCATCTCATGTTCCATATCTTCTGGTAAGTTGATCGATCATAATAAAAAAGGCTGACTCATTTAAGAGCCAGCCTCAACACGAATAATATGTTTACAACCTTGCCAAGTATCTTACCATAAATCTTCTTCCGTGAATTTACCGAACATATACGGTTTAGGATCGATCGTCTTTCCCTTTATCTCAGCATTAAAGACGGTCTTAATACCTTTCTTTGAAAGTTTGTTGATAGTGAAGATGTTAGTACCGTCATGGTGATAGCCATGTACTACAATTTCTCCGTTTGCGTACTCTACCTTGACATCATCCATTCCGTTCATACACTTTTCGACAGCCTTCTTGATAGCAGGGTTTTTGTATTTCCATTCCCCGTTATCTCTTTTCTCGTAGTCACTTCCTTCGACAACCATAGGATATATTTCCTTTCTGCCGTTCCAAAGTCCGAGCGATCCAGTAATCATAACTGGTTCATCATTAATCTTTGCATATTGCAGGTTAATCAGGAAATCCTCTACAATGCGTTGTCTTTCTTCGCTTACCCAATTCCAGTAGTCATCACTGTTCTCTGGTTCTGGAGTAATCTCGTTAGCCTCACAGAAATCTACATAGTCTGCATAATCAAACGTTTCCGTTGTGTCAAGCAGTGTGAAAATCTTTTTGCTCATAATGTTTATTGTTTAATTAAATATTAATGTTTATTATTTACAGTGCAAAGATACTAATAAAAAATTATACCTCCAAATAAATTGTGTTAAATAATGTTAATATGATCGATCTTTTTTCACTATTATATATCGCAGCCAAGATAAATTGTTCGAGATGTTGAAGGTTGGATACAGCAATTTAATCTCAGTGAGATTATAATCTTGATCGATCTGGATTGATGGACTCGTTGTGGTTCTGGTCAAGAGATGAAGTATGATGGTCATCAGGTTTTAATCTCAGTGAGATTATAATATGGCAAGGGGCTGACAAAATGACAGACTGACAAAATGTCATATATTTTAACAAAAATTAACTGACAAAATGTCACACATATAAAAAATTATTCGTATCTTTGCACAGTCAAAATGTCAGTTTAGGAATATATCAGAATGTCATAGTAGGATCGATCTTATTATGATATATCTGGTTATATCCTTATATCTATAACAAAAAGGCTTACAAAGCCGTTAAGCCCTGTAAGCCATATCATCACACTCAATAGTCTTTATTGACCTTTATTTTCTTTTATTCTTTAATGAACTTTGATTTCAGATCATCTATATCATCCAGGATTTCATCGTCTGGTGCATCGAAAGGCTGTCCTACATCACATAGATATGTTTTCATATCCTTTCCATCAACGCTTACAATCTCGCTTACCTCAAGATATGTTCCATTAATATCATTTGCTTCTTCGATATAGTATCTGTTACCGCAAAGATCAGATATAATTCTGTTTTTCATATACGTTATATCTTTATTTTTTATATGTTTTGTTGTCTGTTTATTTATCTCCGTAAATTTATGCCTGTAACATTATCGTTCAAGTATAACGTTTACTTCTATAGACTTGATCGATCTTTCCACTACAGCATGAATGTCGATTACAATATCAACATCATTTGTCTTATTGTGACTTTCGAGAATGTCAATCTCCGTTATCCTTGCCTTATCCATAAATTTTATCTTCGAGTTTATGACACTTTTTTATAAGACTGTCTATTTTTCTCTGAGTTTTATGTAGTAATCTTATTTGCTCTAATAATTCATCTTTTACGGATTTATATTGCTTTTGTAATTTCTCTTTATCCATAAATAATATTTACTTTATTAACTTTGTTTAATGATAGATCGATCCTCGTTATTGGATTTTATTTTGAAAATTTTTGTAAAATATTTTTTGGAAAATCCTATAATATTAATCCAGATTTTTTCCTGTGATCGATCTGAAAATAATATTTCTGATTTCCTTGATTTTATCTTCCTGTATTTCCTTTGAATTATTTACTTTTGTTTATTTAATTTTTTTATTTTTATGATACTCGTATTTATCCATTGCTTATTTTTATTCTATAATTAAGGGAATAAGAATTTCAATATATAGTTCTGTAGCCTTCTGATCTTTATAAGAAGAACGATAGCAACGATCAGCAATATAATAATTATACTCAGTAAAATGTAAATCATAATTTTATTTCTTTTTGAATGGTATTCCTAATTTGTTGTTAATATATGCGTAATCCTGTAATGTCACATCGTTTACGACACTGGATCGATCTGTTTCATTTCCTATCTCATATAGAATTGCAGCCAGTTTGAATTTC
>ODAI010861016.1_pt1 | contig 20984 bp, 29 predicted proteins | sample 1539321 | NCBI WGS metagenome assembly ODAI01 (sample SAMN02144231, study PRJEB22623) | gut metagenome | biome: sheep rumen | host: Ovis aries | place: New Zealand
AATCAACAATGAACTTCTGACCGTCAATCTCTGTTATGCAATCTGGTCTAACCTTGCACTTTTCCCCGGTCTCGGCATCTGTCCAGAAGAATGATTGCTCATGCTCCCCATTAAGGAACTTAACCGCTAATGGATTATTTCTGATTGCGGCAGCCATATCCTTGACCTTCTGATAAGAATCAGCCGTTAGAACATCCTTGCCGTTAGATTCTGAAACAAACTTCTCATATATAGCCTTACCTTCCTTTGTTCGTCTGTCACATTGAGGAGCGCAACAAAACTCATCAACGAATGTGTCCGGCTCTAGTATTTCCTTGTGTGCTGCTCTACCTTCCAACAGCGCAAGTGTTTCTGTTTCGTCCTTGTGTTCCTGCGCGTATTTCATGTGCATCGGACTCTGACTTAATAAGATGTTCAACTCTGAACGGCTTATGCCTTCCGCCGCACGATATTCCTTTTGTGTCATAGCTCTTCCCTTTTCCTTCCTTACTTATTTAACGCATCAAGCAAATCTTCCGTCTCTTTCAACCATGCTTCTTCAACCGCAACTCTGCCCCGGCTGTGCTGCGACAGAAACGGATCATTGTAGCAATTCTTATCCAGAGTGATATGTTCTTTCAGTATTGCCCTTCTGCTCTCCAATAACTCAATCAGTGTTTTTGCGTCCATTTTCTTTCCCCTTCCTTAAGTATTCTCTGTCCTCAACTGCGACTTGATAAAACAACAGCGGATCATCTTCCAAGATAGTGACTAGGCAAACCGCTTTCTCCGGATCCGTGAAGTTTCCGATAACCCTTGAAAGCTCCGACAGATGCCGCTCTTCCCGCTCTGAATCGGCGGCAATGTCCCGGTCAAAATCAATCTCCCGGACCCGTCTTATCCGCTTTATCAGCTCGTAGTTAACAAATGGCTCATTACTGTTCATGACGATACCCCATAAGGCACATTGCTAAACCGACCGAAAACATAACCGCACACAACCAAAAACAGCCGTGATTTGATGTGGATATCTCCGCAAGTCCTGCACCGCCGAACACTGTCAGAACCGCGCCGATAACTTGTTTACTCCCCTTTGTCATGCCCTTGCTCCTTTCATTAGATTTTCAATCTGCTCATCCGTGATGTAGTATTGGCCTCGTTTGCCGTTCTTTCCTTCGATCTTGTACGCTCCGGGGATTTTCCCTGCGAAGATACTTACTCGCAAAAATTGTTCAGGCACCTGCATCCGATGAGCTGCTTCCCTGATGCTGATTCTTTTCATACTTCCGATTCTCCGTCTGCCAAGAACGTGAGCATATCGACTTTAAGTGCCTGACAGATTCTGTAATATTCCATGACTTCAAGCTTGCGTGTTCCGGACAGAATGGCTGCTAATGTTTGAGCAGAAATGTCCGTTTTTTCAGATAAGAAACTCTGCTTGATGCCGTTCTCGGCCAGATATGCCTTGATTCTTTGACCTACCATATCTAGTACCCCCTTTCCTTAAAAGTCTTAATATTTAGTACCGACATCATGAATATAATACTAATTTATAATACTGTCAATACTAATTTTTAATATTTTCTGAACTTTTATTCAGAATATCCGATAAATAATATTGAAATCGCAAATATTAAATGTTAGTATTTTCATACTAGAAAGGAGATGAAGCATGAAAAACAAAGACACAGCAATCAGGGAAGCGATGCGACTCAACATTATTGCAAATAGGAAGAGAATGAATCTCCGACAAAAAGACCTTGCTGATCTGATGGGAGTAAAGAAAAACACCGTTGCATCTTGGGAACAGGGATTATCTTCTCCGGATATAGACACAACGGTTAAACTTCTGAAACTGTTTGATATGGATTTTTATACTTTTATAGGAGAAGATAGATGAAACGACTCGGAAACGGCACCGGATCCGTCTATAAGCTCTCCGGAAATCGTCAACGCCCCTGGGCGGCTCGTAAAACTGTCGGATGGAATGAAAACGGACAGCCTAAATACAAATTTATCGGATTTTTCCGCACAAGAACCGAAGCAATGAACGCCTTGACCGCTTATAATAAAACCCCGTACTCCCTTGGCAAAGAAACACTCAAGCAGATGTATGAAGGGTTTTTGGCGGATTATGAGCAGAAACATTCCAAGAAAAGCACAACCAACATAATATCAGCCGGGAAGCATCTTGAACCTCTGTATAACATTCCGCTTGCTACCTTGACGCGGAAGCAGCTCCAATTATACTTTGATGGTCTAGAAGTCACGGAGCAGGTTAAACAGAAGATTAAGACCTTACTAAAACAGATCATGGACTATTCCATCAGATATGATGTTATTCAGCCGGAGAAGATTGTTATTTTGAACTACATCGACCTTTCAAGCGCTATTCCGGTCAGAACAGTATCAAGGGAAGTGTTTTCTGATGAAGAGATTGATAGGCTCTGGCAAATGAATGATGATATGTCGAGAATTATCTTGTTTATGATCTATACCGGACTCCGAGCAGGAGAATATTGCCAAATGGAAATAGAAAACGATGTGATTCATATTAAAGAATCAAAAACGGCAGCAGGCATCCGGGATGTACCCTTATCAGACAAAGCTCAAAAACTTGCTCATATGCCCTTGTATAGCGATTATTATGATATGAAGTATTATTTTACCACTTGGCGCGAAAAGAATGGATTTAGCCATACTCTGCACGATACTCGGCATACTTGCGTGAGCCGCTTAACTAATGTCGGAGTTGATGAGCGGATCATCCAGAAGATAGTCGGACATAAAGGCAAAAATGTGACAGAAAAAGTCTATACTCATATTGATCTTGAAGTTATGAGGGAAGCACTTAACAAGATTTGATGTTACTAGTTTGTTACTAGTTTTGTTACTAGTTTGTTACTAATGAAGGCATAATAACACATGATAACAAATGATAACGTCTGTTATAAAACCTAGAAATAGCGTATTTGCGTTATAATTTCTAATTTGTAATCAAGGCGGTAATGTGCCTATTTTACGGCATTTCTAGCAATTTACTAGTAACACCTGTTTCTAGTAAAAAATGAGCCGCCCGGCATTACCCGAAAACGGCTCTATATAAGGGAAGATAAATAAAGGGAAGCGTTATAATAGAAAAATGTTTTTGCTGTTCTTTGCGCAGATCCACCCGGACGGGATCTGAACCCACGTTGCGGATCCGGATGATTGAATGGCCTTCACTGTCACTCTGGTGCCTCTCCGCAGCACTGAACTACCACTCGGAGAAATAAAAGCGTGTTTCTGTCCGTCTGCTGTGAGCTGACTAAATGGCACTGTATCGCCGTTCGGCTCTTGCCGGATGTTCAAGTCTTGCTGTGTAGTGTAGGTCTGTCCAACTTGCCACATGGTAGGCATAAATCCGTAATCGTAAGCATTTAGACCGAATCGCTCCACTGTTGAGCATAACGTGTTGACGTAGGTTGATGATGTTGCGTACCCGTCAGCCTTGAGCATTTCCGCATACATCCGATAGGTTGTGGCGGTTTTAAGGTTTGCATATCTTTTGGTGGAGATAAAATCGTAATATCCGCTTACCCCGTCCGCCATGCTTGAATACTTCCGAAATGCGTCTGTTATCGTGGTCAAATTCCCTACGGTGTATTCCTCTTTAGTTTTCATCGAGACGTAGGGTTTGCCCTGTTTAAGCCATGCCGAACCGCATTTGATACCAAAGTAATTGTAGTTAGGCGGCTGACTTAATTTACTCTTGCCACTATTCGATTCTATGATTGCTTGCGCTATGACAGTCGAGAAGATTTTATATCCCCGCTTTTTGCCTTCCGCTACGATCAATGGGGCTATCTGCCCTATGAAGTTTAAGGTTTCAATCGTTGCCATATCTTACCCCTCAACAATCAGTTTGATGTTCTCATTCTTCTCAAGCTGTTCTCTCATCCATTCAAGCGCAAGGTCTACCCACTTGGAGAAGATAGTAAACGGAAGCACTGACGCAATCGCCGGAAACTTCTCTACAAACATATCGTAAACCATATGAAGTTTAGCCTGTCCTGTTCCGCTACCTAACTCCTGTTCGGCAACAAGTACAGCCCACTTCAACCATTCCTTTACCTTGCCCGCCGTGATTCCGTATGCAACTACGCATACCGCCAATAGGATAAACACTATGTAATACCAATTTTCAGCCAACCACGTCATCGTCTTGTACCCCCTTCTTAATCTTGTGAACCGTTATAAGCATTGTGTTTACTGTTTCCAACAAGCCACTTCCAACAACGCAAGGTATCAGCACGTCGTATTGCCACCCGTTCATCGTGTAAATTATCACTGTTGCAATTATGAATAGTGCAAGGAATATCCCGACTATCATCAGTATCTTGTCTAGCGTTTTCATTTATGACCTCTGCATCATCGAATCCTGTTATATCTCCGTATCTAATCATGCGCTCTCCTAATTAGATATTCGTTAAGCATTGTACGTGTTTCCGTGACCTTGCCGTTGCAGCCTAACTGATGAAGTCCGTCAAGCGTAGCGTACATACATTCCGTGAGCATTTCTAACTCTGCCCGCACTTCTTGTATCTTTGCTTCTGTATCGCAAGCCGTTTCTTCAAGGTGGGTTTCAAGAGCGTCAAGCCGTTTATCGTAATTGGCATATATCTTGTCACGTTCATCTTGAATATTCTTTGTCAACTTGCTTTCCATATCGTTCCATTTCTGCTCTTTGTCGTGCCTTGCGGTTATAGCGTGTATTATTTCCATTACTACCTTATATCCGCCCCAAAATGCCGCTATTATTCCGCCCAACTGTAAGAGCGCGTTAATCGTTATCGGTTCTGTCATTTTCAGTTCCTCGTTTCATTCACTCTAAAAAATAGGATTTAGTCAGACTTAACCCTTACGAAAACCCGTGAATGTGGTTTTTTTATTTCGCTTACGTTTCAGTATGCGAACTAATCTAATACCGCTATTATTATATTATTACACTAAAGCCAAATATTGCTGCTGTATTTGTAACAATAAGCGTCTGTCCTGCGGTTGCCTCAAAACTTGCTAAACCCTCAGTATAGTTATCACCCGCTTGTAATACTGTCGGGTTGCAAGTTCCGCTAACTGTTGCCGCCCTTCCGTATGTAACATACCCCGAACAAGCCTTTACAAATGTCAATGTATGAATTTTGTTTGAGCCTGATACTACGTCTGTTACATAATCGGTGTCAATAATAGGCGTAGTAGCCGTAGATGCTAAACAAATACATTTACATTCTGCACTACCGCCACCGCTCATCATCATCTCTGTGAACATAAGTCTATCTCCTTTCCTTCATGTGAGCCGCAATGCCACCGACACATCACGGCTCTTTAGAGGTTTATAAATGAATGTTACTCTGCTTCGGGTTCGGGTTCGGGTACTACTCTTACATCCTTAACATCAGATGCAAGCACTCTGCCGAAGTTATCCCGATAAAGGACACAAACAAAGTCAAAATCTGCTGAACCGAAAAGCCTTGCACATTCTGAATGATAGAAAGCTCTTACTACTTCTCTGTCCTTGTCGCTACCACCATCGGGTACTTTTGACGCCCACGCTCCCGATTCTGCATTGTGTACTGTCCACTCAACGTTAAAATACTGTTCCATGCTCTTAATCTCCTTTACTTGATAATCCTTAACTTAATCTTTGCTACATTTCCTGCCGCTTGTGCGTTTGTAATCTCACTAAACGTTACTGTTATTGACGTACCGCTTGTAACCATACTCGTTAATGTCGGCGGTGTTTCTCCGTCTGCTACTTGTACAAATGCCCTGTAACCGTATGAAGTATTCATTCCCGTGAAAGTCTTTGACGTATCTCCTGCCGATAATGTCTGCTCTGTCGACCACTCATCTGTAATAATGTCCGCCGAAGCATTTCCGCTCTGATTAGCCGTGAATGTGGCTTTATTTGTGCCGTTTTGCTGAATTGTTAACTGTCCATTGTTTACTGTGGGAATCGTGGGTTTGTTGCTTAAATCATTGTAACTACCGCTAAACGAGGATGTACCTGCACCGATATTTGTCCTTGCGTTTGATTTCTCTGTATCGCTTAACCCTTGTGATGCTACTGTTGATACCGCCTTGAAGTTTCCAACATTGCCTAGTCCGATATTTGCTTTAGTCAGATTAACATTTCCTGTTCGGTATGTTGTTTCAGCATCTCCCTTGACTGCAACCGCCGCCGGGATTGTGGGTTTGTTTGAAAGGTCGTTATATGAACCGCTTGTAGCTACTGTCGCAAGTGTAGGCTTTCCCGATAGATCAGAATAAGCTCCCGTTGTCGCTACCGTTGCAAGGTTAGATGTTTTATTCAAATCTGTAATAGATGCTGTTAGTCCTTTAAGAGTAATCGCTTCGTCTACAACCCCAGCTTCTCCATTGGTCGCATACTCAGCTTTTGTCATGTCTCCGCTTCCGGACCCATCCGCCCCCTTCGGAATGCCAAAATCAAAAACAGCAGCTTCTGACGTTCCAGAATTAACTACTGTTGCCTGCGATCCTGCCGGAAGTGTTGTAACTGTTCCTACTGTTATGGTAGCCGCATTGCCTTGCACACCTTGAGGACCTTGAGGACCTGTTGCGCCTGTTTCGCCTTGCGGCCCCTGTGGTCCTTGTGGACCCGGATCACCTTTAGCGCCTTTGCAGTCTACTACTGTTTTTCCATTAACAGCGTCATTTGTGACTTCCGCACTGACAAACTGAAGCGTGTTCTGATATGGCATGTCAATACCATATTCATCTTGAATAGTGTGTCCTGACGATGCAGGATCTTCCCAATCAGCATCTCCATCAGCAGATGATTGCTTTGTAAGCACCTGTCCAACTGTTCCGCCATCAGGGAGAGCAACTATATCAACATTGCCCTGTGCATCGGGCATAGTATTATTAACTGACTGCACAGAAGAAGCAGCCTTTGCAGCCACCGCATCAGAAATTAAATGATCTTCCCAAAATTGAGCATCTCCGACATTTGCCGGAGTGGTTGTTGTCCAAGTTTTTCCTCTTAAATTTGGCATGATTAACGCTCCTTTAACTATAAACCTTGGTATATAAAATTATGTTGTCCACCTACTAATTGAACATCAGTAACTATGTAGCTCCCAATAGTAGAGTTATACGTTCTGGTTACGTTATAAACTAACTGTCCGTACGCCGTGTGTGAGTTTTTCAAATTATCAGCATTTGTAGCGTTTGTCGCAGATTCTGCGGTGGTAGCATTAATAGCATTTGTTGCATTTGTTGCATTTGTTGCGTTAGTGGCATTTGTTGCATTTATCGCAGTTTCTGCTGTTCTTGCAATTCCACTTGAAGCAACATCATTAATGACCTTGCCAACAATAACATATGAACCGCCAACTTCTTCGATCAAAACCCGATCATTTGCTGTTGGCACATAACTAGCCATGTATGTGTATTTTTTAGTAGTGGGTAAATCTTCCCCGTCAACGATAAGTTGAAGCCCATTATCGGCATCAACCGCGCTTATTGTTCCAAGTATCATACAAAAGCCTTCCTCTCTAATTCATGCGACATCTTCCCACCAAAATCGATTGACCATCCCACCTCTCTAAATAGAGTGTTTGTGCCATTCTGCCCCAGACTAACATAACTACCATAAGGATGATTGCCGTCTGGCATAGTAGATATAGATGCCGTTTCCGTTGCCTGTGTCGATTCCAAAAACTTGTTATCAACCGCAATCTGAAGAGTATCGGTATCAGGACAGTCGCTCAATTCAAATGCCTCGACTACGTTATAACCCCTTCTGACCGTAGAAATAACCGATTCAGGATTATCATTAACTCTTTTGTATTTCATAACTGTTGGAATATCGGGAGAAGATACAAAGCCGATAACCACATTAGGCAATGAGTATATATCCGTGTCAGTCTTAATCGAGTCAATTATTGTCGAGTTATTATCGTTATACACATAATCTGCTATATGTTTTGTTATATACCTTGTGAGATATACATACCCACTCTGCCCGGCATATATTGGAGAATAACTGATCTCTCCTAAAAGCTCATTGACTATTTCCAGATAAGACTTTCCTATGGGATATTCATGGTCGATAGTTATCCGTGCATCTGTCGGATCCTCGATAACTTTCGATAGTCCGCAATCAGTCAAGAGACTTCCTATAATAGTCATATAAGATGTTCCTACCGGATAATACTTTCGTTCTGTAAGTGCTGCTTGCTTAAGTGTCATAGTCTCATCATAAGCTTCGATGTCATAAAGATATTCTTTGCCATCATCTGTGAGCGGAGCGGCAATTACCATGTAATCACCGAAATTGTACTCCTCATTGTCAATAACCATGACCGGGCGCAGTCGGTCGGAAAACATATCAAAAATATTCTCGATTTCAATCCACTTGCCCGTAATGGAAGCAAAGCACCATGAACCATCAAACGCTCTGGAACCGTCAAAATAAATCTGCTCTTCATCTTGTTTGACACGGATTCCCTTTAGCTCAAAACCATTAACAGGAATTTGAGTTTTCATAGTCCGGGTAACTTCCGCATCTTCAACAAAATCAACCTTGCAAGATTTGACTTTCGCTTCCCCGATTTTAACGTGTTTTCTGATTATATCGATTCTCCACTTATATTGGGTATTCGATGGAATCATCATAATTTGTTACCTCTAATGTCAAAGCAACCTCATTGGCATACACTCCTTGACTATTCTGGACAAAGTTATCTGTCTTGTCATAAGCCGTAACCATACACCATCCGCCATTGCCAAAGTTATCCGCATAATAAACTAGCGTTCCAAGTATGCTTTCTGAAATGCCTTGCTCATCAAACATATTAATCGTGAATGACTTGAGCCTCATCCTGCTCGTATAATGCGTTGGGAAGTTATCACCAATAAAATTAGCCTTATTGATATCTGCTTGATTTGATGTCTGTATCTCATAGACATTGTTTACGCGCTTATTTATCGTGAACAACTGACCGTTTGGGTCAATAAGTGTTGCATGAGGGTATAATGTCCGCACGCCTTGAGTCTGGATATCGGATTGATCTTCAGACGTTACCCCTACCACGCTATAATTTGTCAGTCCATTGGCGTAAACATCTGTATATGTGATTATTCCATCTGTTGGAGTGCTTGCTTGCGCTATTAATTTATCATTGCGCAATATAAAATATTTAACAAACTCCGCATCTTCCGTAATAATTATGGTTGCTCCGCCATTTTCTGATGCTTCAACGCTAAAAATTACATCGGTCACGAGCGGCTGTTGATATCCAGATGTTATCCAATCAGATACTTCGCCAAGCGCGTTATATACTCTGACTCTTACCAGATAAGAACGTGTATCATCAAAGTATTGATTGACAAAATGGCTTGTTTCTGACGTATAAACCGCTCCACTGTCATATACAACAGAATCCCCCAAAAGAAACTGTACTTGATAGGCGGTCTGCGATACTGAAGCCCATGATACTGTCGGACGACCTTTAGTAGTTATCTGGAGATTAGATGGTGGGTTAGCCGGAACTTGATTAACAAATGTTGCTTCTGCCCATTCTCCCCCAACATCATTGGAATTATATGTCCTTACTCTCCAAATATATACTCCTGCATCAGTAAGTGTGGTTGTGGTGGTAGTCGAGGAAGTAACTACATGATTTGCAACTGTAGTCCATGAACTTCCATTGTTATTGCTATACTGAAGATCATAGGCATACTGTGGAGTGCCATATTCTGTCGCGTGAGACCATACAAATGTTACTTCCCCCGATGTGAATGCTCCTGATGGTGCAATGCACGTTGCGATAGCTGTCGCATCTGTGGTTGTAAATTGAGCAACGGGAGTTTGCGCCGTTTCTCCATCATCAGAAATTGCAACAACATAAATATCGTATGTGAATCCATCAGATAGCGAGATATCTGTATCTATGCGGACATCTGACCACGAACCCGATACTGTACCAATAACGGATTGATATGTTGAATCTGTGGACTTCTTATAATATACCGTTGCCGCTGTCCATTCGTATTGCTTATAGGTGTTTTTCTGAACTGTTGAGCATTTAAAAAAAGCGTTTCTATTTGCCGCAAAACCAACACTATTCCATTGAACCTCAAATGCAGCCTTAATTGAATAAATCGGTTGAACAAAACAATTCAATGATGTAAAAGCTACCGTGTCTCTATGTGGATTTCTGAAATATACTTTAGAATAGAGGCCTGTCGCTGATATTTCTGCGCTATAAAACGGTTGAGTTGAGTGTTTATTATACGCTGACGTGCCATGAGCATCATATAAACGCCATCTATATTGAATATCCTCTTCTTGATTATCGTCAAAACTTACAAATGCAGCATAAAGCTCAACTGAATAAGAATAATCTCCAGTGTATTCAAGATGGCCAACATAAGTATCGTAATTAAAATATGGTACAGCAATTCGATAAGTCGGAATGTAATGCCTGTGCGCATCATCATAAGTAAGATTCAATTCAACATCATAATTCGTACTACTCATCTTGCCCCCATCCTTGACATTTGTTGTGCCTGATTCTGAATCCTTATCAAATCACTCAATTCACTTATATGGTCAACATACACATTCATAGTAGAGTCACCAAACGGAATCGACATACTTCCGTCTGCGCTTGCCATTGCCATGTTCATTGTTGCATTGCTTGATAGCGGAATGGCCATTTCTTTAGCGACACTATTCACAGCACTTTTAACAATCCCCATGTTGCCTCGGATGCCTTTAGCTAATCCTTGCATAAAATGCGGCATCCACTGTTCATACTCATGCAACGGTCCCTTATCTGGACGTGTGAATCCTAGAAAATCCTTAACAGAATTTGCAACTTTCTTTACAGCATCAACTACTTTTTGAACTCTCTGCTTAATACCATCAACAAATCCCTCTATCATATGCCGCCCGCTCTGTTTTGCGTTCTCAATCATTTCATTAAATGCTTTTTTCACACCTTCTGCTGCTTCACGAATCGCCTGCACTACTTTTGCCGGGAGCGCCTTGAACTCGCTAACAAGTTTATCAAGTGAAACACTGCCTAATCTTGCAAGTGTATCGTAAAACGTATTGATGTTATTAACGGCATTTGATATCTTGTTTCCAAAATTCCTAACTGCTTCTGCTATGGAATCCCAATTTGCTGCCAAACCGACACCGATAGCCGCACCGACTGCAATAGCCGCCGCCAATGCACCAAAAAATGCCAAAAGAGGTAGCCCCGCAATTTCCGTAGCTACAAGTGCCGATGCAATACTTCCTAAAGCCGCAACTACAACGGGAGCTTGCGTTATTATACCTCCGAGCGCTGTCATAAGTGTTCCGATAATCAAAATGAGTGGACCAATAGCCGCCACGATTAGTGCCACAATCGCAATTATTCGCTGGATTGGAGCCGGAAGTTTTGCCAATGTCTGAATAACCCTAGTTATAGCCTGAATAACAGGAGTAATCATCGGGAGTAATGATTCGCCAAATGCCGCGCCCAATTCTTTTAAGGACTCCTGAAAAACTCTTATCGAGTTAGCTGTGCCATTTGATGTTCTCGCAAAATCGCCCTGCGCATCTTTTGTTGCATCCATAACATAGGCATATCGCGTCATTACTTTTTCGGTTTCGGACATTTTGCTATAGACCTTGCCTTGTTGTGCGGCAAAATCTTCAAGATTGGTTTGTGTCATAACAATACCGAACTTCTTTAATGCCTCGGTTTCTCCGGTAAACACGCCCTGAAGAGATGTCTGCGCCACTTCTGTCGATACATTATAAAAAGATGCCATATCTGCTGCCAGACCTGTTAGTGCTATGGACATAGATGCGGCTACCTGTTGTGACAACCCCATTGAAGTAGCCATAGACCCAAAAGTGCTGGCCATTTGCAAAGCAGATCCTTCTGCCAGACCGTATGAATTAAGAGCATCGCTTGCAAACTGTTTAACGCTATTGGACATATTCCCGAACACAACGTCTGTTTTATTGGATGATTCTTCTAAATCACTTGCAAGCTTAATAGCTGCCGATCCCGCTGCTACAATAGGAAGAGTAATTGCCGCTGTCATTTTCGTTCCCGCACTCTGCAATTGACTCCCTATATTCTGTATTTTCGTGCCAAAATCAGCGAACTTCGTTGATAAATCAGAAAAATTTCCCGCGTTTCCAAGCTGACTCAGCTCCTGCTCCATCATATTAAGTGATGCTGTGGTGGAATCAACGGCTCGCTGCCATGCAAGTGTGGCAGAAGCATTTTCGCCATATTTTGCCGTACTCTGTTCGAGCATAGTATTCATAACGCTTAATTTATCGCGCATTAATCCTATACTCTGTTCCAGATATTGAGCTTGTGCCTTATTTTTTGTCATCTGCGATGTGTTTTTCGTCCATGTCGATGACGTTTTTTCCATCGCTGAATCAAGTGTCTTGGTCTGCTGAATTATCTGCTGGATTTGGGACCTGTATTCTTTTTCGCCTTCTATGCCGATTTTTGGTCCGATTTGAACTGCCATTGTTGCCCTCTACATTTCAAAAAGAATTGTTTCCATTGAGAACTTTTTCTTGTTGCGCATATTACCAGAATAAATCTGCATACACGCTAACATATCCATCATTTCCCCTGTGGTTGTAGCAAGAATCTCTGCTTTGCTCATGCCGAGTTTTCGACCGTAAAATAAATACCACGAAAGATTTAGTTCGATTTTATCTCCCGCTCTTATTCGTTTTTTTTACCTTTAGGTTCTACTGCTTCAACTGTGGGGATATCATCATCCGCAAACTGTTTCATGGCTTCGTTGAATAATTCCATAAACTCGTCCATATCCAGATTAAGAAACCACTCCACGGGAATTGGATCCGGCTTATAGCCATCCTCTACGAATACAAGTGATTTTTCATACCACTTGTTTAGAATTGCAAGAAATTGAGCGCCACCCTCAAGAGTAGCGCCCATGTTCTTATCATTAAATATTTCACCCAAGCGTTCGACTCTTCCGCCCGGTGCTATCTTTGCCAAATCAGATACAGCACCAACCGTACGCTTAAATCCTATCTTTCTTCCCTTATACTCCATGCCTTCCCTTCCTTTCTGTTATGCTGCAAAGTATGCATTTATAACCGCTACAGCGTCAGCTTCCGTATCCTGATCTTCAGCAATAACTTTCCATGAGTGATTAGCATCATCTGCCCTCATGATTGCGGCCGTAAGCTCTGTGGTCTGGAATTCAACCTCTTCTCCCTGTGTAGCCGCCTCAAGTCCTTCGGGCGAAAACTGTGCTTTAGGAAGAATAACCGGAGCGTATGTAGTTACTCCGTTTTCCATATACCGAACTACGAATCCTATGCCTACATAAGGAATAACCTGAAGGTCATCATATACTGTAGTATTTACAGTATCGCTACCAACTGTTATCGCTCCGGTTGTTACGAGTCCCGCAATAAGTGTTCTTGCAGCCGTTTTCAAACCATCAACAGTAAGTGTTGCTGTTGCACCGTTGAACTGTCCTGCTACTGATTCTGCAATAGTATTATCAGCATAAAAGTTAGTAGGATCTCCGGTGTCTATCTCAATAGATACTTCCACACCTCTAGCAAGCGGCATCTTGTCACTATATGAAATAGCCCCACCGCTATATGTATACTTTGCAACTATAGGATTTGAATATCCTGTTATAACTTTTCCGTTTGCCATCTCTTTCTCCTTATTATTTAACTATCTTCTGAATTTCTTTATCTACTGTTTCCGCCATTACTTGTTCACAAGGGCCTTTAGCAGATGTCTCTGCTCTGCGCATAAATGGTTGTTTCTGCATCCAAGATGTTCCTGATTCAATTGCGCGTGCAACCATCAGATTGGGCTGACCAGAAGGCCACGCTTTTGTTTTGACACGGTTATACCCATCAAAACCAATCTTTACATTCCGAAAGCCGTTATCATTGCGCATTTTGGATATTCCAAGCGAATATATCAGGCCTAACTTTTGGATGGAAGATGGCCCAACTGTTGGTCTTTCGGGTGTTCCGTAACGATCATCTGTAGTTATTTCATTGACCGCAACTTCAACTTTTCTCATGACTACCCCAGCGCCGTTGTAAATTGCTTTACCGATCACCTCTTCGGTACTGGCTTCAAGTTTTTGATACTGCTCGATTAGTTTATCAACTCCCTCAAAATGAAACTTTGCCATCAGATCACCTCGCAAAGCCATTCGTAATGCATAAGATTAGTTTCCGTTTCATATTGAAAAGAGTTTAAGTTCCATGCGATTCTTGCATCATTAAAAGCATCTTGGATATTGTCAATCATTGGATCAAACTCTATCGAAGTGAAATAGTCTACCGAAACTGTTAATACCTGCTCTAATTTTCGATCATTTGCGTGAAAACTCTGGCCTTCAGAATCTTCCTGCCATACCGCATACGGAGCCTTGACCGTTGCGGGCTTAAAAAGATGGTAAAAATTTAATCCCTCTATCGAGCCAAGTATTTGAAGCATTTTTTCTGATTTATTCACTAATGACATCGTAATAATCCTCAACCTTGACAAGAGTTAGGTCTATCGCGTCTTTACCAATGATTCTCTGACAGATATCAATACGATACTGTTCGTTAAAAATAACAACATACAACCCTTCTTGTGGAATTTCCGTGTTAAAACACCGCACAAGCAAATCAAATCTACGGTCAGCTCCCAATGCTTGATATATCCGAGTAACACCTGCTTGCCGCATTTCATAATAGGCTGTTCCAACAACTACAAGCTTTTCTGTTGGCATTCTTCCCGAAACGGCTATGTTTTGGAGCGAGCAAATTGTTAAAATACCCTGTTCATCCATTCAGATTACTCCCACTCTGTATACCCGGTTGCCATTGATAATTGCGCTTTCTGCTCATCATAGGCTTTTTTTAGACGATCATAGTTATCCGGATTGCCAAAATTCACCTTACAATAGGTGATGATGGCTGTATTACATATTTCATCCAATTCAGCCGGAAGAACCACTCCTGCTATTCCAAGGTCCAACTTGGCGGATTCAATAAGTCCTTTTAACTCATCATCAAATGTTTCCGATTTGATTCTTAACGCAATCTTAACTCTCTCAAGCATTGTCTTTTTTCCTAACCGTTCTCTTTGTAGGTTTCTTTGTTGCAGTTTTTGCCGTTGCTTTCGGCTCTTTAACCGCTGTCTCCACCTTTTTTACCTCTGCCGATTCCGCAAGCCCTCTGTCAATAACAGAAAATGCACGCTCATCGGGAAGATCAACTATCTCCCCGACTGCGTACATCTTATAGGTGCATTTATCAGCAAAGGTTTTAACTACCTTTACCCTCATAAGCTATCCTCAACCCTGTGCAGGCTTTGTGATAAGTGTGAATGCCTTATCTGCTACCGGAGCGGTTGCAACATAAACCTTACCAAGAACCTCAACAAGATCCTCTTTCTTTCTGGTCAGCTCATCGAATGTGTACTCGATTGACTCGCCGTTAGGGAAGTTTGCGATTGCACCTTCACCGAAGTCACCAACGATAGCATATACATCATCCTCGGAAGCGTCTGCATATGCAGGAAGGCTATTGTTGAAATGAACTGCGAATCCCTCAAAAGGATCCACATTGAATCCGTTTGCATACTGCGCTGCCTTAAATGCTGCCCATGTAGCTTTATTCATTACAACAACCGGATTTGTTGCTTCGTCTGAAAGCTGGCCGAGCGCCTGTGCAACTGTTCCAACAGCCGGAGCTGCCTTAACAATGTTAGCAGATACAGATGTTGCGGTTGCTGTCTGGGGAAGTGCTGCGATAAGTCCGATAAGAGTATCAGCAAGCTTCTTCATAATTCTGTAAGCAATCTCGTCATAAATGTAACGAACAAATGCCTCACCTCTCATGCTCATAACCTCATCAGAGAAGCTCTTCCACTTCTTGATGTATGCAGGAACAAGAGTGATGATACCTTCGTTAAGCTCTTCCTCTGAAACTGCTCCGGACCCTTCTGTATGAACAACAGCATCCGAACCGCTGATTTCAAAGTTAACCTTGAGATTGCCTGCAAGATTTACCTTGTTAACAAGGCTCATGATCTCGTTGCGATCCCAAGCTGTCTTGATGATGTCATAAACAAAATCGGGAACTGCGATCTCGCCGCCTGATACGTTTGTGGTAAGAAGTGCGGTTGCGCTTCTCATTTCCTCAACGTTGCCTGTCTTAAGATATTCTGCGTATGCGTCAATGTACTCTTTCGAGTTTCTAACTTCTGCTATGTCTTTCATTGTCTCTCTCTCCTCTACCGGGGCAGACTCAACAACCTTTCCGGCCCCGTCTGCGATTGCCTGTCTTACTTCAACTTTCTTTGCTTCAACAGCTCTGCGCTCTTCAAGCTCTGCGTTAATGCTCTTAACTTCTGCATCAAGTGCATCAAGATCAGCTCCATCCATTTCAACCTCGGAACTGATAGCAACTTTTCTTTCTTCAAGCTGCTCAATGGTCATTTCTTTGATTTCCATGTTTTTCTCTCCTCAAATTTGTGATAGTATCTTGATACGTTTCTTTTTATCCTCAATAGCACGTTTTTCGGCTCTTACACTCTCCAGTGATGCCCTTGCACTATCCAGTGCTTCGGACAAGCCTCTTGCGCTAATTGATGTCTGCTCATATGCCGGGAAGGTAACGGCTGACACTTCAAACACCTTCTCGATATCCGTAATTGTGCGCTTGGGATGTTCTGAATCTTCCTCTTCCCAAAGCTCGCCATCCACAACAAACATGAATGACATTCCGTCTATATCGCCACGTTCAACAGCTGAATACAAACTCCGTGCATCGGCATTGTTCTCGGTGTCAAGGTTTACTCTGATATTCATTCCACCTTCATCAACCGTCATCTGCATTGTGCTGTTTTCGTTATTATTCCGGCTCCGCGCAAGTGGTATCATGTCGGTGTTGTGGTTAATTAAGAACCTTACATCCGTTAAGTCGGTGTTATCTAATGCTCCACGCTGGATCTGTTCGTCATACCACCCTAAATCGGTCCATGAATCATAAACTATCGGTGTTCCCTCAAGAAAAGTTCCATGTGTTTCGTCACGTTTTGCCCTGACTTCAAAATCAAACTTTCGAATTTCCTTCATCGTTGTTCTCCTCACTCACTTTCTCATCCGCGTTCCAATACTCGCCCCGGATGATTCTCACATCTCCGCCCTCAACAGGTGGAAGATTCCATATTTCACGGATATCATTAATGCTCATAACGCCTCTATCAAGTAATTGGCTTGAAACATTGAGCTTGTCTTTGTTTGTCATGTATTGCAAGCGGTTAGCCGTAAGCATCACAAAGTTGCCTTGCGATTGTTCCCGGAGTGTAAACAACATTTTTGTCATTACTTCTGAAAACTGAACCGCAAACGGCTCTATTGCTCCCTCATAGAATGCCGACCACGCATCGCCAAACGCTTTGTTTTGAAGAATATCCTCATTTACCATGTAATACTGGTAAACATTCTTCTCGATAAGCTTCATCTCTTCCGTATCTATTACAAACGGTGCGCTCTTTACTTGATTGATATTTGTATATGTATTCGGGAATAAAAGAAGTCCGCCGCCCTCGGAATCCCTTGCAAAATTTTCCTCACTAAAGCGTTTACGTTCCTTTGCAAGATCCTCTGCTTTTGTAAAATTGTTTACTGTCGCATAAAATCTATAAGTGGCTGCGCTCTTAACACCCTCTTTGATTGCCTGGTCCTGCATATGGATGAGATCCATTGTCGGGATGAGTGAGCTGTTGTTTTCTCCAAAGAAGTCTGACCGATACTGAAACTTCGTCATAATTCCGCAGTATTCCAATTCAATAGCCGCCTTCTGCCCGTAATGGAACTCATAACGCAAATAAGGCACATCGCCATACTGAACTATCTCGCATTTTGACGGAAGCGGACAGACCACTCCACTCGGCTCACCGTATTTGTTATATACAGGACAGATAAAAGCCGTATTGTGAATGTCGAGCAATGTCGATAACCTATAAAGGAACTGCGACCATGTCTGAAACTGATTTGGAGCTTTTACAAGTTTGCTTTGTAATGCGGGACGCGCCGAGCCTTGTGTTTCAAACTTCAATTTACTGATATGAGTAGCTCTGGCATTGATCGCGGATCTAACAAGTTCTGATTCGTAGATATTGCCACCCCAAGATGAAAAATGCGGCTCATAGCCGCTTAACATTTCAAACTTGCCCTCATATTTGCCTTGTGTTTTTGGTCTGTTCTTAAAGAAAATATCAAATAAACCCATGTTATTCGTTCCTTAATCGGTCTCCTAACTCGCCGTACCATTTCTGCCGGACGCAAAACGCATCCGCAAGTGCTGCCACTCCATCTATGTGGTCACTCGGATTAAGCTTGATAAGTTTTCCTCTGCCACGCTCCGCGTTCATCTTGATTGCGGAATTGAACAAATGAACCTTTAACAAGTCATTGTCTCCGATATGTACCTTTTTATCCTTAAATAGCCCTTCCATTTCCTGAAGGACTCCCCAAAGGTTATCTCCCTGAAACACATCATCCGTCTGGAAGCCGTATTGTTTTAAGTCTTGTATCAAATACTGTGCGGAATATCTGTCATATCCGACCTGAAGCGGCAATATTTCGTAATCTTCCACCAACATGGTCAGCCATTTGAAGCAATCGTGATAATCAACGAAATTATCCCCAGATTCCTCAAGTAGTCCGCGCTGGATGTATATGTTATAAGGCAGGCCGTCTCTGGCTGTTGCTTCGTCTATCTTCTCTGACGGAAGCCAAAACTTTGAAAACACATACAACTCGCCATTTTTCTCGATAACCACGCAAGCACTTGTTAAGTCTGTGGTCTGTGACAAGTCGATACCTGCCACGCAATAACTTCCCCGGAAGTCATCAAGGTTTATCGGTTCGCCATACATGGACTCGATAACGTTTGAAGGAAGCCATGCAAGGGAACTGTTTTGTTTTAGATTGCAATATTTACAAATAAACTCACTCTTTTTTGACAGTGAGCCTTCTGCAATGGCAATCTCCTCAAGCATGAAATCCACGCTGACCGAGACACCAAGATTCGGATTGCTTTTCCGTAATTCGTTGATATCATTCCATTTGTCGATATCATCTATGACATACAAAAACGGCAACAGCTTTCGCTCTTTGCTATCCCCTAGCAGAAACCTTGTTGACCGCTTAAATATCTCATCGTATATTGAATCGTTAATATATCCGGCTGTTGTGCAAGATAACAAGATACCTTCTTCTCTTGCTCCCATGCCAGACTTCATAACCTCATACTGTTTTAAGCCCTGATCGCCTTCCCAAGCTGCAATCTCATCACAAACGCACAAACTCGGATTAAAGCCATCTGACTTTTTCGCACTAAATGCTATCTTCTTGACCGTTGAATTTGTCGCAGTAATGTATAAGTCAGACATCCTGTGCTTCGGAAGCACTGAATCATCCTTGACCTTTTTGTTGTGCATATCCTTTTCGGATAGCTCTTCCTTCAGCGCTTGATACTCTGGATCCAGAAGAGTCATCTGCCAAATGTTGTTGTAAATGATATCTGCCTGATCTAGCTTCGGCGCGATGTTGTATATCTTCGCACCGAAACCACCATCTATCCACCAGACATACTTTGCGATAGCAGCTGCAAGTAATGACTTACCATTCTTCCGGGCAACTATCAGAACCGCCTCGCGGAACTGTCTTTTCCCGTCCGCATCAACCACGCCGAACAAGGCGGCAACAAAAGCTTTCTCCCACAACTCAAGTTTGAGTGGATTCGGTGCAAGTTTGCCCTCGGTATGGAATGCGTGTTCCTCTATCCACTCAATAGCGGCGTTTGCCTTCTTCTGGTCATAAAAAAATGACTTCTCTTCGAGTCCTCTTATCAGATAATCAAGAATAAGCTCTATATATCGGCCGACCGAGATCGAACCGTCTTTAACTTTTTGATAATAGGCATAAATCCAATTATCATCCTTTTTCTTCCCCATATTCTTCCCATTTGTGCATTATCTCTCGCGAAATTCGAGAAATAAGAAGCCAGGCCGTTGGACGCAATCGCCTCAAATAATTTTTGACTGGGGGAGTCAAGAAAAAATCTTTCCGTCCGGCATCACTAAATATCTTCGTTTTCTTGCTGAATGTTCAAGATTGTGGCAATTCTGACAAAGCAATTCTAGGTTATCAAAGTTTAATGTCACGCTTGGATCTTGAATATTGCTTACATCAACATACTGTTTGTGATGCACTATATATCCCGCTTCAATTCTTCCCTTTGCCAAACAGCGCTCACATAGGCCGCCTACCTTCTTTTTGTATTCTGTCCGACATTCCTTCCACTGTTTAGACCAATAAAAGTCTTGCTGCTCTTTAGGAGCTTCGGATCGCATACTCATTTAATAACACCCATAACGCAAAACAAGATATCCGCCTGCAACAGATACCTTGTCTTGTTTTCTCAAAAGGAGTTTTGCTATGAACAATTAAAAGCCTTACCACACCATTCCTAGGTTATAATATCACAACATATGGTATGACATCAAGTGTTATTTTTGAAAATTCCACAATAAATTACAAATGTTTTGAAAATTCAATCAAAGCCGATGCTTTAACCCGGTACGCGTTACGGCTGGACATATGAAGTCGGTCTGCGGTTTCGGTCATGGATATTCTGTCCAGATAGTAACAGCGGATAAGATAACGCTCGTTGTCGGAAAGTAGCTCTGTGATGTTTTCTGCCTGCTGCCTCATTTGTAACAGTTCCCGGTTCCGGTCCGATAACTTCCGCTCAAGGTCAACTGCTTCGGCAAGTGCCTCACATACCATATCAGACGGTGATGTTTGGACGTGATCCTTGTCATATCTGATGCCCGTTGCTCCCGATGCCTTGTATCGGAGATAGTTAATCTGGTTGAGGATTTCCGTCAACTCTTTGTCTG
>ODAI012256473.1_pt1 | contig 20983 bp, 27 predicted proteins | sample 1539321 | NCBI WGS metagenome assembly ODAI01 (sample SAMN02144231, study PRJEB22623) | gut metagenome | biome: sheep rumen | host: Ovis aries | place: New Zealand
ATCCGTAGCGAAAGATATCATGGCACTTGCAGCCGTAGCTTCTATGTCGGCGATGGCATCAAGGAAAGTGATATCAATGCGAAATTTGATAATGGCGAATTGATCATCACCTTACCAAAAGCTGACGAAAAAGCAGTCGAAGAGAAACACTTTATCCCAATTGGTTAATGCATGAAGGACAATGGATGAAAAGGAGATGTTATTATGCGTTACTTACCTACATTAGATAATTTGTTTGATGATATATTTGATTCTGATTTCTTAACACCTACAAGAACTATTAATAATATGCGTACAGATATCAAAGAAGTAGATGGCCAGTATCAGTTAGCTATTGAACTTCCAGGATATGACAAGGATCAGATCCATGTAGAATTAAAAGATGGTTATTTGAATGTTTCTGCTGATGCTTCAAAGACAAATGAGGATAAGGATGACAAGGGCAATATCATTCGTAGTGAAAGATATCATGGTACTTGCAGCCGTAGCTTCTATGTTGGTGAAAATTATAAGCCAGAAGATATTAATGCGAAATTTGATAATGGTGAATTGCTGATCTGCTTGCCTAAGGAAACACCTGAACAGGTTGAAGAGAATCACTTTATCGCAATTGAATAAAAGGAAAAGACTGTTGCATGAAGTGATATGACCCCTGTCAAGTAGACAGAGAAAATATCCAAAACAACTACCAAGCAAGGTCAATTAGATTTGGCCTTGTTTTTTATTGTTGTGCTTGCGCCTGGTGTTTTGCTTTGCTCTTTTGAATCTTTTCCCAGAATCGTTCTATTCTTCTGTTTGGTGCAATCGGATACTGTTCTGGTGTAACTGCAGTCAGTGCTTCCTGTCTTACCTGATTTGCAGTCTTCCCATGAAAACGTTTCTGTGGATATCTGTAGATATAGTATTCATATGTCCGGTAAATGATATCTGCAGCTTCTTCATACGCAAACAGAACCCTGGCCATATCCTTGATGAATCCCTGAAAGGATTCTACTGGTCCGTTATCGATACAGTGACCAACCCGTGACATGGATTGTGTCAGCCCGTCATCCTCAAGCATCCGGGAAAATATCTGGTAAAAATAAATTAGGTACAGCTTCTGAAAATGCTAAGGAATTAGAAGGTAAAGAGAATGATTCTGCTGAAGCAAGAGCATTTGCAGAAAAAGTTCAGCAATATTTAACAGATAAGTTTGTTGAAAAAACAGTTGCAGCTGGTAATACAGAAACAGTAACTGTAGATAAGGCTGGTTATTACTTAATAAAAGATAAACTAAAAACCGATAGAACATCTACACAGGACGGCGTTGTAAAAGGTGCAACAACAGCTTATATCTTAAAGATTGTGGGAAATATAACTGCTAAACCTGCTAAAACAAAGTTAGACATTCCTACTGTTGAAAAGAAAGTTCAAGATAAAAATGATTCAACTGGTGAAACTTCTGGGTTGCAGGATTCAGCTGACTATGATATCGGTGATTACGTTCCATATCAGATCACAGGTACTATGCCAGCTAACATTGACGCCTATACATCTTATAAATATGTCTTCACTGATACAATGAGCAAAGGCTTAACTAATAAAGACTTAACTGATAGAGAAAAGAATTTAACAATCAAAATTGATAATACAAATGTAACAAGCTTATTCATTGAAGTAGTTAAACAAGAAAATGATTTTACAGTTGTAACATGGACATGTGACAACTTAAAAGCTGCTGGTGTCAAATTAACTCCAACTACAAAGGTTATTGTAACATACAATGCAAAATTAAATGAAATGCAGTTATCGGTTCTGCAGGTAACGATAATACAGTTAACTTGACTTATTCTAACAACCCTAACAAGGGCGGCGAAGGTGAGACTGGTAAGACTCCAAATGACAAGAATATCGTCTTCACTTATAAAGCAGTTGTCAACAAGGTTGATGAGAACAGGAATTCATTAGCTGGTGCTGGCTTCACATTACAAAAGGAGTATAAAAAGGAAGACGGAACAACTAAATATAGAGACGTTAAAACAATCGGGGCTAGTGACAAAACAACAACATTTGAATTCAAAGGATTAGATGATGGTAACTATAAATTAATCGAATCAACAACTCCAGCTGGATATAACACAATTGCTCCTATTACTTTCACTGTTTCTGCAGAACATGATGTTAAATCTGACAATCCTACATTGACTTCTTTAACAGGTAATAAATCAACAGGAGAAATTTTATTTACTCCTAAGATTGATGATGGTTCATTAACTACTAATGTTGCCAACAAGAAGGGCTCTACATTACCTGAAACTGGTGGTATGGGTACTACATTATTATATGCAGTTGGTGGTGTACTAGTAGCTTTAGCAGCAGCTTATATCATCATTAGTAAAAAGCATGAAAAAGCTGAATAAGCTATTTAAATCATTCATTATTATTCTTTCCTTGCTGCTGATCATGGGTAATGCGCAAGGCAACGTCTATGGTGAAGAAGCTTCCACTTTGACATTTACAAAATGTCAGAGTGGAATGAGTCTTCATTTATATAGGGTTGCTGATGGAAAATTTGGCAGCTACAAGTATACTGAAGCGTTCTTAGATGCAAAGAATGCCAACATTAATATTAATAAATTGCAGACTTCAGAAGAAGCGCAAATTGCTGCAACAACTCTTATGGGTTATGCTGTTAATAAAGAGGATTCTCATTTTATTGCCTCAGGTAATAAGGTGAGAGTTGAGGGCTTGTCTGCTGGCTTGTATTTACTTGTTATTGATGATTTTCATGATGGTCATAAAGTATCGAGATATTTACCATATTTGATTGATGTTTCAACTTCTAAAGAAATTGCATTAACGAAATATTCAAATACTGAAATCTATCAGTATAAGCTATTGAAGCAATGGAATGGCACAAATAATCCGCCTAAAAGTATTACTGTTGATCTTTATGTACATGGCAAGAAAGAACGCACTGTTATTCTTGAAAAAGAAAAGAACTATGCATATAGCTGGAAAACGAATAGTTCTAGAAATTATAGCGTAGTTGAACATAAAGTGGAAGGTTATAAGAATACAGTAAGTACTGCCCAAAAAGATGGTATACAGTCAATTGTACTGACAAATACAAAAGATGTTAAAAAACCTCCTCATGTAAAGACTGGGGATTCTACAAATATCACAATTTATATTTTCTTGTTAGCGTTAAGTGGTCTTGCACTTATCTTGAAGGGAAAGAGACTTGAGAAATAATGGTACTTCGGTACCATTTTTCTTATTTCTATAAATAGTATTGGACAATATTTTATTTATGCATATCTTTTAAGTGTGGTAAGATGGAAACAGGTGATGAGAATGAAAAAGTTTGTGATTGGTATGGGCTGTTTGCTTATTATTATTGCTGGCAGTTTATTTGCTTATTCAACATATCAACAAGATCAAGTACTTAAGAAAAATATATCCATCTATCAAGAAACAATAAAATTACTTCCTAATACCTATGTTGGGGAAGGTGGATATCTTGTTGTAGATGATCTGCAGGTCAAAGGAGTTGTTACTAATAAACATTTCAAACTAGCTTTTGGAAAAGCCCCATTACCATCATATAACCGTCATATCATACGAGTTGAAAGAGCCTTTGAGAATGCATTAAGAAGATTGGAAAAGGGAGAAATATTGAAATTGCAGTATCCTTCAGGAGAAATACAATATTATCGTATTATTGATTGTGGTACGATTCCTTATCATAATATCAGTAATGCCGGTCTTATTATTTGTACATATGGTGATACATGTTATTATGTGAATGCACAAAGAATAATGAATAGTTAATAAAAAGCTGAGAACAGGATGATTTTCTATCTCAGCTTTCATTGTTGAATAAGTTTTAAGTTTATGTTTCGTGAACTACTCATGACTAAAGTTACGAGCTTCTGTAAACTTTTTGGATATGTTTAAGAAGTTTGATGCTTGAGTTTCCACCTGACAAGTCAGACAATCCCTATTCTTACAGACGTATTCACTTTGACTCTAGTATTGATTTCGACAAGTTAAATAGTTTAAATCCTTGATAAAAGGCACAATTTTCATGTAATTTCATTAAGCCATAGCTACTAATATATGCTCATCACTTGTCCATAGTCAAAACGTTATAATCATATAAATACTAGAACTATAAATTACTCTTTTGAATTATCCTTCGATTTTCTTTGTATTAACGTTTTAATTATCTCAATAAGCAGAGCTGTAATAATACAAAGTAGAAAATCTAAAAGTAGGTGTTTGCTTCCTAATATGATTTGAAAAATCATATATTTTAACTTAGTTAAAGCCTTTTGACTTAAGCGAAAATGATGAAAATTTTCATCGATTTCTCCTTTTATAGTAAATGGTATGATTTTCAGAACGTTCACGTGTTCCTTGTTTGAGAGTTACATTTGTTCAGTATTAATACTTGCCATTGTATTAACCAGTTTTCATATATTTCTTTGTTTATAATAGATGTGTTTTGGTATTTGTCTAAAGTATGCCACATGGATAGAGGAGATGAAAACGCATATATATTACATTAACATGGAATTTGTGCTTATTTATCGTTGACTCCAACAAATTAAATAGTTAATAGAAAAGGCTATTTTCATTTTTATTTGTCATATTGGTTTAATTTAATAGTTAATATGTGATGATTTTAATAAAAACATAGGTTATATGAAAGAGTTAATTTTAAAAATCTTTGATAAAAGGGAGCAATCCTAATGTATTATTAAATGACTTACAGCTCTTCCAAGGACTGGCTTTTCTGCTTGCTTTATACGTTTTAAGGTGAAGATGGTATTATCTTGGTAAAGGAAAGGGCACATGAGAATGCCAGAAGGTCAATATGGTTCCGGTCCAATGCATGAAAAAGTAATGAGCCATACTGTTGAAATATGCTCATCACTTATCCATATGGTATTTTAAATTAAGCTTTTGAATAGCTTTCTGATTTTCTTTGTCTGAGTTTTCTTACCAAGAATATTAAAATTTCATAAATTAAGATCAGAAAAACGAAGAATACGAAATCTTCTAGTAGATGTTTGCTGCCAACTACGACACGACCTATCATGAAAAGCAAAATCATAGTAGTGTAATTTTATAACTTTTTTAAGGTATCTTTGTTTAAGAAATTTTGAATTCTCACTTGAGGTATTTTTAGGGATTTAATAACTGTTATATCTTGTTATAAAAGTCTCGTCAAACCCTTGAAAATACTAAAGTTTTATGGGTGTCCTCTCCGTTACATCTTGTATCGTGTTATATCATTTTACCCTTGGTTATGACCTCTGATAAGGGAAAAAACAAGGGAAAGAAAATCTGCTAATAACTTATAACAAATTATAAAAGTGACAGTTGGGACTGGATGAAATGCTTATAATACATTTTTATGAAAGGATTGATATATGAAGACTATAACCCTCAAACGAACAGTATTGATATAACCACATTTGAGAATTACATATTAAAGATTGATTGTACTAAGGTAGAGGATGGATTAAGAACTACTCCTTGCTTACAAAATTCGCTTAATGCTTTGGCAATAGATGAGCCACTTGAGTATGATTGACTTGCTTTAGATCGCGAAATGCAGGCTTGGGAGGCTATTGATAGTTTGGAGATTTGGTGATTTTTGATAAATGTTGGTAGAATAAAGAGCAAAATAAAAGAAAACTCGAATTTGTCTTGCTGTGTTCAGATTAAAAAGGCCATCGTTTTACGATTGTGGTAAAATGATGACCTTTTTTATTTCTTCCAGTAACAGATTAGCGACTGGAGTGAATATTTGATATTTTTTCCATATAACGTACATTTTTGTATGGAGGGGTGGTGTAATCGGACGGAAGCATAAATCACTTTCTGCATTTGTTTCTACTAACTTGTCAAAGGTAAGCTCAACACCCAGGCCTTCACGGACAAAAACGGCACCGTTATTGCAAAGATTAAATGTTGCTAATATATTAAGTCGGTCAAGGTTTTCGGAACACCAACGGGGTAAATCTATTTTAACAGACTGTTCCGATCAAAAAATAGGAATATTCAATAAATCATCAAAGGCAATAGCCTCTTTTGCGGCTAATGGATTGTCCTTTCTCATCAGAACACCCCATGTATCGTATTCAGGCACTTCAAGATAATTGTATCTTGATAAATCGGGCGGTTCTACTATAAATGCCATATCCAGAAGACCACGGTCTAATTGTTCTGTTACCTGTTCGGTATCACCGCTGGTAACATGATAATGGATATTGGGATAAATGCTGCTTAACTTTTTTACAGCACGGGCAAGATATTTTACAAGATAGGATTCTGCACAGCCAATATAAATATCACCGCCTGTAATATCATCCATTGCCTGAAATTCGTTCGTGATTTTGTCAGCCATGGCCAGTAAATCTTCTGCTCTTTTTCGCAGAAGCATACCCTCATCAGTAAGACTGACGCTGGTGCTGCCACGCTTAAATATTTTTTTGCCAAGCTCTTGTTCCAGATTCTTCATCTGCTTAGAAAGCGTTGGCTGTGTAACATGAAGTCTTTCAGCAGCCCTTGACATATTTCCTTCACGTGCGATTTCAAGAAAATAGCGAAGTACACGAATTTCCATAGTACACCTCCAACCTTTTTTATTATCCTATATTCAAATGATATTCCTGTCAAGAATATCGTGATATGAATTATAAGTATTAGATATATCGCATGAAGAATGTATAATTAAATTAGGAGGTGCATACAGATGGCAGAAGCAAATGACAAATATGGAAGAATTTATCAGAATCTTGTGGACGCTGGCTGTAATCAGGAAACAATCCAGCGTTGCATGAAACTGGCACAGGAAAACAATGTAGAAGCGCTGTTATCACAGTTGTGTGTGTATAGAAAATATTTAATGGAACAGACACATAATTATCAGGAAAACATAGATTGCCTGGATTATTTGATCTACTCGTTAAAGAAATCTAATGAAAATAGATAAGGAGAATGTAAATGACAGATTATAAAATTATTCAAACAATTAACGGACCGGAAGATGTAAAAAAATTGTCTATGGAGCAGCTAGAGGAACTTGCTTCGGAAATCAGAGAAGCATTGTTTAACCGGTTGACTAAAATCGGCGGTCACTTTGGTCCCAATTTTGGTATGGTGGAGGCAGAGATTGCCATGCATTATGTTTTCTCTTCGCCTAAGGATAAGTTTGTATTTGATGTATCTCATCAGAGCTATCCTCATAAGATCCTGACCGGAAGAAAGAATGGATATATTTCCGATGAGCACTTTTCAGAGGATTCCGGTTATACGAATCCGGAAGAAAGTGAACATGACTTCTTCAATGTAGGTCACACTTCGACTTCAGTTTCTTTAGCTACGGGTCTGGCTAAAGCAAGAGATATAAAAGGAGATAAGGAAAACATTATTGCCATTATTGGTGATGGCTCCCTCTCAGGCGGTGAAGCACTAGAGGGATTGAATGTAGCCGGATCAGAGATTAACTCCAATTTAATTATTATAGTAAATGATAATGAGCAGTCGATTGCCGAAGTACATGGCGGAATGTATAAAAATCTTGCCGAATTAAGAGAGACAGGCGGAACTGCTTCCAATAATCTCTTCAAAGCGTTTGGATTGGATTATATATATGAGGAAAACGGCAATGACATAGCATCACTGATTTCCTTATTCCGCAAGGTGAAAGATACAGATCATCCGATCGTAGTCCATATCCATACACAAAAAGGAAAGGGATATGAGATTGCTGAAAAAGACAAAGAGGGATGGCATTGGTGTATGCCATTTGACCGTGAAACAGGCAAACCTACAATTTCTTTTGGCGATGAAGAAGATTATACATCTATCACTGCTGAGTATATTATGAAAAAAGCGAAAAGTGATTCGGAGTTTCTTGTGATTACTCCTGCTATGCCGGGCAGTGCAGGCTTAAATCAGGAACAGCGAAAGGAGCTTGGATTGCAGTATGTGGATGTAGGGATTGCGGAGGAACAGGCGGTTGCCATGGCATCTGGTGCTGCAAAAAACAGTGCGAAACCGCTTGTGGTTACTAACACAACCTTTATTCAAAGAGCGTATGACCAGATTTCCCATGATGTATGTATTAACAATAGTCCTGTTACGATTCTCTTAAACTACAATTCTTTTGACAGTTTGACAGATGTTACGCATCTTGGAATTTTTGGACTAGCAGCTTACACGAATGTTCCGAATCTAGTAGTGCTTGCACCTACCTCAAAAGATGAATACCTTGCTATGCTAGATTGGTCAGTTGATCAGAAGGAACATCCGGTTATGATTCTCATCCCCGGAAATCAGGTAACCTATCGAGAAGCAGATAAGGATTTTAGCAGACTGAATCATTTTAAAGTGGAAGAAGCTGGTGAAAAGGTTGCAATTCTGGCACTTGGTGATTTTTATCAGCGCGGTGAACAGCTCAGTGCGAAAATAAAAGCAGAACTTGGCTTTACGCCGACATTGATCAATCCTCGTTTTGCTTCTGGTATTGACAAAGAATTACTGGAAAGTCTTTCCGAAAAACATCAGATGGTAATAACCATGGAAGACGGTATTTTAAGCGGCGGTTTTGGCGAGAAAATAGCTTCCTTCTATGGTAGTTCTGATATGAAAGTGAAAAATTACGGACTTGATAAGAAATTTTATGACCGGTATGACCCAAATGAATTACTGAAAGAGGTTGGTATGACACCGGATCAGATTATTGCGGATATTAGCAATCAGTTAAAATAAGAATAGGGAGGCTGGAAGTAGTGACACCAGAAGATGTTATCAGAGGATTTCGTGAGGGAGTAGATCATACGAGTGAAGAAAAAGAGTATGCAAATACCCTGTTTCAGGAAGCAATAAAAATAGGTATGGAGATAAATCAGACTTATCATACACCGGAAGAACTGGTGAAACTCATGAGTAAATTAACCGGTAAGGCTGTAGATAAAAGTTTCCGTCTTTTTCCGCCATTTTATACAGATTTTGGAAAAAATATTATATTCGGAAAAGATGTATTTCTTAATTCCGGGTGTCATTTTCAGGATCAGGGTGGAATTGAAATCGGAGATGGTGTATTGATTGGTCATAATGTAGTGCTTGCTACGATTAATCATGATCTTCTGCCACAGAATAACAGGAAGAACCATTATGCTCCAATTAAAATTGGAAATCATGTATGGATTGGCTCGAATGCTACAGTGTTATCCGGTGTTACCATTGGAGAATGGGCAGTTGTTGCAGCCGGAGCAGTAGTTACGAAAGACGTACCGCCATATACGATAGTAGGTGGAGTTCCGGCGAAAATCATAAAGAAAGTAGAGTAGACAGAGCATAAAAGTTCTAGCAATTAATGGCAGTGCAAGAAAGGATGGAAATACTGTAATCCTCATCAATACAGTATTGAAGGAATTGAATATAGCCGGGATTGAAACGGCAATGATCCAACTGGCAGGCAATGTCATTGAACCATGTAAGACATGCTGTCCGTACAGTGGTCATGGAAACTGTGTTCAAAGCAAGGACAGCTTTCAAGAGGTATTTGAGAAGATGAAAGAGGCGGACGGTATATTGTTGGGTTCACCGGTTTATTGCGCAAATGTATCTGCTAATATGCAGGCTTTGCTGGAACGTACTGCGGTAGTTGCTGATATGAATCAGGGACTTTTTACCCACAAGGTTGTTGCAGCAGTTGCAGCGGTACGCAGAGGCGGTGCAATGCAGGCAGTTGATACCATGAATCACTTTTTCCTTAATCATTAAATGATTGTAGTAGGTTCTACTTATTGAAATATGGGTTACGGACAGATGCCGGGAGATGTATGTAATGATGAGGAAGGATTAGCTCATATGAGAAATCTCGGTCAGAATATGTCGTATCTTTTGAATGCACTGAAAAGTTGCGAACAATGTGGGTATCTCATACAAAGGAGTGTGAGAATATGAAGCAAATATTATGTGTAATGATATCTATTTTGATGTTGATTACAATAACAGCATGTACGACGGAAACACCAAATTCATCTGCTGACAATACGGAGTTGCAGGAAACAGATGATTCATCAGAATTAGCTGATGGTTCGAATGCAGTTACAGAGATTTTGGTTGCCTATTTTTCCTGTACGGGGACTACAGAAAAGCTGGCGAAATATGCGGCAGACTATCTGAATGCAGACTTATATGAAATTTGGCCGGCAGACCCATATACCGATGAGGATTTAGCCTATTATACGAATGGACGTGCGGATCAGGAGCAGAATGACCCTGATGCAAGGCCGCAGATAAATGGTCAGGTAGAGGATATGTCAAAGTATCAGATAGTTGTGATCGCATATCCTATCTGGCATGGGCAGGCTCCACGCATTATTTCTTCATTTTTGGAAAGCTACGATTTTCAAAATAAGACAATCGTACCATTCTGTACCTCTCATTCCAGCGGTATTGGAAGCAGTGCCACTGTTTTGGAAAAATTGTGTGATGATTCAGCCGAGCGGAAAGAGGGAAAACGATTCGATTCACAGACAACAGAAAGTGAAATTGAAAATTGGCTTGATAGCATTGACATCAAGCCGCATAATCCAAAGCAAAAGGAGACAGACGAGGTGGGAGTATTTGATTTCGAAAATAAAAGCGTATTACTGAACAGTGGATATTCAATGCCAATCAATGGATTAGGTACTTACAGCCTTCTAGACGATACCTGTGTAGAGTCTGTAAAAACAGCATTAAAAGATGGCGTGCGACTTATTGATACCGCCTATATGTACAAGAATGAAGCGGAAGTCGGTCAGGCAATTCGTGAGTCCATGGAGGAACTAGGAATTCAGCGAGAGGATATTTTTGTTATCACAAAGTTATATCCAGGTGAACAGTATGAAAACCCCGAAAGAGCCATAGAAGACGCACTTGATAAGTTGGGTATCGGATATATTGACATGATGCTGCTGCATCATCCCGGAGATAATGACGTGAAAGCATATAAGGCAATGGAGCAGGCAGTGGCTGACGGAAAGATACATTCTATTGGATTATCCAACTGGTATATAGAAGAACTGGAGGATTTTCTTCCGCAGGTCAGCATTACACCTGCATTGGTACAGAATGAAATTCATCCCTATTATCGGGAACGAGAAGTCGTTGAGTATATTCAAAGTCTTGGTATTGTTGTGCAGGCTTGGTATCCTCTGGGTGGTAGAGGATATACAGCAGATTTGCTTGGTAATGAGGTGATTTCTAAAATTGCACAGGCGCATGAAAAGTCATCTGCACAGATTATTCTCAGATGGGATTTACAGAATGGCGTAGTTGTAATTCCGGGTTCAAGCAATCCTGCTCACATCATGGAGAACACGCAGTTGTATGATTTTGAATTAACTGACGAAGAGATGGAACAGATTGACGCTTTGGAAAAAAATGAGAAGAATGACTGGTACTAAAATTGATGAATAAAAAGATAAGGGGACGGAAATGAAGATATTAGTACTAAATGGAAGTCCACGTCCACAGGGCAGTACCAAGGATATGGTAAATGCATTTAAGAAAGGTGCGGAGAGTGCAGGACATACCGTTGATGTGGTGGATGTATGCCACTCCCGGTTCCTGATGACGCACCATTCTTTGTAAAGGATTACAGCGAGTATTATAAAGGAAGATGCTATCATGAAAGAAGCCTTAATTCTAATGAAGGATGGAACAGCATTGGCTGCCAGCCGTTTTTGAAATACAGTAATGAAATCAGAAGTACTGTTCTTATCATACATGGGGAGAAAGCGCATAGCTATTATTTCGGAAAAGATGCATATGAGGCTATGATCAAGAGCAGTAAGTATGCTGCAAACAAGGAACTTCTTACGATTCCTGATGTAGTTCATACAGATCTCTATGACAACCTGGACGTAATTCCTTTCGATAAGATGCAGAAAATTTTTGAAGAGAATGGAGTGTGTTAATCATGGCAAAGAAAGTATTGATTATTTCAACCAGCCTTCGAGGTGGTAGCAATTCGGATATCCTTGCAAGAGAATGTGAGAGGGGTGCTAAAGAAGCTGGACACGAAGTAGAATATATTTCCTTAAAAGGAAAAGAGATAAAATATTGCATTGGATGTTTAGCCTGTCAGACGAAAGGAAACTGTGTCCTTAAGGATGATGTGGCAGAGATCATGGCAAAGGTTAAGGATGCAGAAGTAATCGTTTATGCCACTCCGGTTTATTATTATGAGATGGCTGGACAGATGAAGACGCTGTTCGACCGATTGAATCCGCTTTTTCCTTCTGAGTATGCATTTCGGGATATCTATATGATTGCAACTGCAGCAGAGGATGAGGAAAGTGCATTTGAAAAAGCATACAGTGGTCTTCGTGGATGGGTAGATTGCTTTGAAAAGGCAGAACTGAAAGGCATTGTAACCGGTGGTGGAATAGCTGGTCCTAATGATGCAAGCAATCATAAAGACACTATGCAAAAAGCCTACGAGCTTGGAATGGGGCTGTAAGGAATGAAGAAACTTATTTCAACGGTCCTGTTTATTGCTTTCGTACTTTGTTTGACAGCCTGTGGAAGCACATCAGATGATAAGGCTGGAATTCTAGTTCCGGAATCAGAAAACTATGAGGAACAGGTGAAGAATGAAGCCACAAACAATGCAGACACGCCGGACAAAGAACTTGTTGATGGCGAAACGAATACGGCTTCTAGCGAGGAAAGTGAAATGAAATTATTTATCAATGATGTAGAAGTACCTGTCATCTGGGAAGAAAATGCTTCGGTAGCAGAGCTTAGGGAAGATGCTTCAAAGGGCGATATTATTGTCTCGATGTCAATGTACAGTGACTTCGAGCAGGTGGGGCCATTAGGCAAGAAATATCATAGTGATGATAAACAGATGACTGTACATAATGGAGATATTGTCCTGTATAACAGCAGCAATATTGTCCTTTATTATGCTTCCAATACATGGGCATATACAAGGCTTGGAAAGATGGATCTACCGGAACAGGAAGTGATAGATTTGCTGGCGAACGGCGATGTTACAATCAAGATTTCAAGATAGTATTAGAAAAGAAGGTTGGTATTATAGAAAAAAATAGTGCAGACAGCAGGCAGAGATACTCTCGGTGAGTTTGCTCATTTTAATGATGATATTCTCTTTGGGGAGAACTGGAATAATCATGACATTGATGTGAAAACGAGAAGTATCCTCACAGTGGTCGCACTGATGTCTACGGGCATTACGGATTCTTTCCTCAAGTATCATTTGCAGAATGCAAAGAATCATGGCGTTACGCAGAGAGAAATATCTGAAATCATTACCCATGTGGCATTTTATGTGGGATGGCCAAAGGGCTGGGCGTTTTTTCATCTTGCAAAGGAAGTATGGCAGATGAACAAAGGCGATTTATCGTATGAAGATGAAGCTATGAGAGCGCACGCAAAGGAAATGGTATTTCCGATTGGACAGCCCAACGATGCATTTGCGCAATACTTTGTTGGAAAAAGCTACTTAGCACCTGTTTCTACAGAGCAGGTAGAAATTTTCAACGTGACTTTTGAACCGGGATGCCGGAATAACTGGCATGTTCATCATGCATCAGAAGGCGGCGGACAGATTCTTGTGTGTGTTGCCGGAAGGGGCTATTATCAGGAATGGGGTAAGGATGCTGTGGAAATGAAGCCGGGAGACTGTGTGAATATTCCGGTTGGAGTGAAGCATTGGCATGGGGCTGCACCAGATTCATGGTTCATCATCTTGCCGTTGAAGTTCCCGGAAAAGATGGTTCAAACGAATGGCTTGAGGCTGTGACGGATGAACAATATATAATACTTAAATAGTCAATAAAATTAGTTTACCACTCCAAGGACAGAATTTAGTCTTTGTTTTTGCCTTACATGTTTTATATAGTGTACCCAATAAGATTGTATCGTCTTGGTAAAGTTAAACGCAGATATAAGAACGCAAGAAGATTTATTTAATTTTGGTTCAATATATGAAAAAGTGATGAGCCACACTGTTGGAATATGCTCATCACTTATCTATATGGTATTTAAAACTAATCTTTTGAATAGCTTTCTGATTTTCTTTGTCTGAATTTTCTTGCCAAGAATACTAAAATTTCATAAATCGTGGTCATGATAACGAAGGATACGAAATCTAATAGTAGATTATGGCTGCCAACTATGACTCGACCTATCATGAGAAGCAAAATCATAATTGTGTAACTTTTTAATTTTTTTAAGGTATCTTTGCTTAAGAAATTTTGAATTTTCATTTGTTCACCTGCTTTAATTAATAATTGCTTCTAAATTGTATCATGTAGGATACTACAAATGAACATATATTAACTTATCCATTTTATCTATTTACAAAATTAACAACTATATTGTTATCATAAACTATTAGATGAAAAAGAGCGACTATTTTATCGCTCTTTTCTTTCAAAGTTAACAATTGATTTGTAAATTAACTATTAAATTGTTCTATTTTTATCGTTTGACTTCATCAAATTAAAAAGTTAATAGAAAAAGGTTGTTTTTCTTTTTATTTGTTATGCTTGGTTTAATTTAATAGTTAATATTTGAAAATTTTAACAAAAACACAGGTTTAATTAAAAAGCTAATTTTTAAAAAATTCCTAATTTTTTCAAAAACTGCATTTTTTATCCAATATCGATTTCATGTTTTGACGCATTGATTTGTATACATGAGCATATGTTTTCCTTAGCTCTGCGACCGTATGACCAAGCCGTTCTGCAATCAGACTGTCATCAATACCGTTCATTATAAGAAACGATGCATGGCTATGTCGAAAGCCATGAGGAGTAATACGTTTAACTCCGGATATATTGATATACATTTCAAGCTTGCGCGCTAGACGAGTACGGCTCATATGCGCCTGGGGTTATCTTTTTTCTTTGGATATTTGATAAAAAAGCGGAGTACAACGCAGGCATTGTACTCCGCTAAAAACTATTGTTTTTGTTCACTAACGGTATTATACATGCCACTTTCTAGGAAATCAATTATTTTAATCATAAAATCATAAGTTGACGTAAATATTAAATCCTTTGAAAAATATTCTTTATGCTGAATCATTCGTGCTCTGAATAGTTTGTCAAGCCTAGTATAAGTATCTCTTTTAATAGGAATACTTGTGCATATTTGATCAAACAAAAATAGTGATGCAACAAAATCATGAATGATTGGATTAGTAAGTTTCTTTTTTCTGGAAGCTTTTCCAATGCTCTTTATCTTAGAAACCTTTTCTGTTAGGACCCTTGTTTTATTTATTGTTTTTATATCTTTTAAATGAGTATGTTCATATGGAATTCTTAAAGAATTGAGCAGACAATTATTATGAGCCGCGGCATTTCTTAGAAACTTCAGCGGAATTAATAAACTTATTATTTCTTTTGACGCTCCATCTTTATAGATTTCATAATACATTGAGTACAATTTTATAAACTCTCCAAATGATAGCACTTCAATCAATGCCCATATAGGCCATTGATTATCGTATTTATAAATCAAATCTGCACTAGCTGAATCATTCATTTTTCGTTTAATACTTTGATTAATTAATGGATACCTTTCTAAAAATAATTCAGTGACATGGTATCCATCACAATCTCGATTATTAGTAACATCACATATCAATTTTGTTTTTAACATATGTTCAATATCTAAACTTAAATGAATTATAAAATAGCGTAAATGAGCATCTAGTTTTGACAATTCAACTAAGTAGGCAAAATCAAGATTTACAAATGTTCCGTCTTTTTTTCGCTCAAATGATTTAGCGTAAGACTTAAATTTGAAATAGTAGGTATTGTATTGCAAAAATTGTTTTGCTTGATCTGCTATAAATAATTCAAATTTTACACCTTTCTTTTTCATGTGTTCAATCTGTTCGTCAATTGTAAATTTACTTTTCATTTATCCACTCCCTTTATTCAATATGTTTTTCATCATACCCATATTAAATAACGCCAATAGTTATTATTTCATCCATTTTCCTCTCCCCTATTCTATGTTGCTCTGTAAGGCTACCGCCTTAACATATATAAGGGCGTTTCGTCTATCGTTTATAGGTACTTTTGTAATGATTCTATTAATTTATCTTCTAGATCATAGATATCATCAAGTGTATTGATATCATATCGAACAGGTTTCTTATTTTCGTCTGAAATCAATATATGCTTTTTTCTAGAATCCAAATTAATTCTGCATATCCATTTACGTGTGTTTTTATCAAGCAATACACCAAAATAACTTTCAGTGTCTTTATAGGCGATACGATCACCAGACACATTTTTTCTGAGTATCGCTTTCACAATAGCAAAAGCATTGAGCTCATCATAGGTAGTGATAATCTTACTAGTTTCTTGTTCTATTTCATTATCATCAACGGTTTCATCAGTATCAGAATTCGATTCACTTTCAGAATTAGCAAGCGTTTCTTTAAATTTGTTTGACATTCGTTCATTTATATATTGATTGATGGCTTTTTTCGTTAGCGGTTTAAATTTATCTAGTACACGCTGATTCTTTAAACCATCATATACTCCATCATTTAAAATCATCCTAACAAAATCATCAGTTGGATTTTCTATTATGTCTTTAAACGCAGATTTTAATAACCCCATATATTTTAAATCTGAGGCTGTTCCTAGGATACTATCAATATCAAGATTATCCCTTATAAAATTCTTTAAATAATCAATCGATTGGTCATTCAACTGTTCCATGTTCAGAATATAAAATGGTTTGGAATCCATTATATTTGGCTGATCAAGATCACTGTAAAATTTATATTCAATACCGTTGGTCAAAATAGCAAATCTAGATTTTGTTGTACCGAAATATCTAAAAAGCTGAGAATCATGTTTCTCAAGTTTTTCATTACATGATTTTGCTTCAATTAAAATTATTGGTTGACCATCCCTCAGTATTGCATAATCAACTTTCTCATGTTTCTTGATGCCTACATCAGCTGTAAATTCAGGCACAAATTCAAGTGGATTAAAAACGTCATAACCTAAGACTTGAAAAAACGGAAGAATAAATGATTGTTTGGTTGCTTCTTCTGTTTCGATATTGTCCTTTAATGATTTGATTCTTTCACTCAATTGATACATTTTTTCTTGTAATTCCATGCTTAACTCCTTTTTTTTTCATTCAATGACATACATAATGTCTAATTAGTGATTATATTGATTATTGATTAAGGGCTATTAGTTATTGGATTTGATGTTTAATTATATGCTCTTATTCTTTTATATCTTGGTGAATGGTGTTATCCCATTCACCATTAGCTTTTTTTAATACTTCAATATAGTCACATCCGACGACATTACAATAATCAATTAAATCATTAATAGTAATTTTGATTTTTCCAAGTTCATAATATGAGACAGTATTTTTACTTTTGCCTAATCTATTGGCAACTTGTTGAATCGTCATTCTTCTTAATAATCTTTGACTTCGTAATTCATAGCCAATTTTTTCGTTTAAGGTCATACTTTTCCTCCTTAATCATATTTTAAATGAAAATTTCCCAAGGTCTAGTAATGAATCCTATAATATTGTAAAAATAGCTTGCAATATACAATAGGATTAGCCCTAAATTACAGGACTAGGAGGGATAAAAATGGAAAAAACTTTATATCGAAGCTATACATTAATGCTGGAAAATCTAGAGAAGAAACGGCTAAATTGTTAGGGATTTCAGTAGATAGATATAACAGAATTGCAACTGGATCATCAAAAATGTTAGCTGTTGAATTTATTGCAATTCATAAAGTGTTTAATATTCCGTATGAAAATATTGCAGTTAAAAGCTAATTTTTTTAAAATCCCCATTTGCACAGTGGACCTATATGATATTGAATAATTATGCATGTAATGCAATTATGCTATGGTGGGTGACTGTGCAATTGTGATTTTGGCAATCCTCTGTATGGTCATCCACCAAAGCAGAGTGGATCGCCAACCTCATGAAGAAAACTAAATATTTTGCATCGAGACGTGAGACTCCATGGGACTCGACTCTACGTGATTACGTCCAGGAATTCATAAGAAATGAATATCTGGACGATTATTATGAGAAGCATCCTGCCCTGAGCGAATCCAATGAAGCTAGTCTCCTGAACGCATTTGTTCCTGTATGCTGTCCGAACTGCGGGTCATTGCAGTTTACCAGAAAAGGATTTACTTCCAACGGAATTCAGCGATACTGCTGCAAGGACTGTGGAAAGAGGTTCAACATACTTACTGGCACGCTGCTTGACAACCACAAGATTTCCATCAGTGAATGGATTGAATTCTGCCTCAACCTTTTCAGGCATGACAGCATCTCATCAACGTCGGCTAATAACAAGAACAGCACAACAACTACTGCGTACTGGACAAAGAAGCTTTTTTTGCTTTTTGAGGACTATACGGAAGGCATAGTGCTAACGGGAAATGTGTACATTGACGAGACGTACTACAATGAAAAAGCCTCGAATCGTACCCTCAGAAATGGAAAGGAGCTTTGTGGGATCTCCAAAAACAAGTACTGCATAGCTATGGGCTTTGATAGAGACATTCCTTGAGGGGATGGCAAAGCCAACACGAGAAAGGACGCGTGATGCCTTTAAGGATCACATAGCAAGGGGCTCGCACCTCATTCATGACAGGGAGAAGAGTCATAAAGTCCTTGCGGAGGAACTGGAGCTTAGCGAGGAAAGATACGATGCCCGTGAGATTGAAAACTGCCAGACAAGAAGAATCCGCTTGCGCCTATAAACCACCAGTGCTTCATGCTTAAGGATTTCCTCAACGCTCATCCAGGATTTAACAGAAAGGACCTGCAGGGATTCCTCAATCTCTTCTGTTTTATGCAGAACCCGCCTCATGATAAGCTTGAGAAGGTTGAAATGCTTCTGCGAGCGATAGTGTATTCGCAAAAGACGCTAAAATATCGAGATGCATGGAAGTGAAACGTTGAAATATCAACGTTTTTTTTCTTCTTATATGGGTCCACTGTGCAAATGGGGATTTTTTTTAAAAAAAATATATGGTTTGTACTTTAATATGACAAAACCATATAAATATATGAATGATGAAAAAGTTTGTTAAATCAAATGATATATAACAGTGATGAACTTATTGCACAATATAAAGAAACAGTTATTGAAAAGCAAAAGTCAGACTAAATATTTTAATTGTTTTGAAATGTATAAATCCCAGTTTGTAGAGATATAAAATATTGAGTAAATACTATGAAGAAGAGCAATCATGTTGTGAAAGATATGATTATTAAATTAGTATATTAAAAAAACTCGGGTTTATGATATACTTTAAATAACAAAGGAGTTGGTTATATGGAAATTAGAAAAATGGTTTTTGATGGTGTTTCTTATAACGTATTGACCGATGAAGAATTAAAAGAATTTGTCAAAGAAGTCGAGTTCAAAAAAGAATTGGATTTACAACATGAGAAGTTGATAAATGGTGAAATTGAAACAATGGATATTGATGATTTTGCAAAGAAACATCGTTTAAAATATGGTTTATAAAGTTAAGGTTACAAAGGAAGTCGATGAGGCACTAGAAAATATTGAAGAATACTGTATTGAACATTTTCAAAATTATGAATATGCTCAAAAAGTTTTTCATGAAGTATTAAGAGTTGCCTCTTTTTTATCAAAGAATGCAGGACATACACCATTGTATTCAAAGCACTTGTATAAATATGTTTCACCACATATTCACTATAATTTTTATTATTCTATTGATGAAAAATATCAAGTTGTTTATTTAGAAAAGATGCTCTCTTTTAAACAGAAACAATAAATATTTAAAAAAACTGAGATACTGATATGATCCCCTAAAAGTAGGGCAGTACGTTTTGTGTATTTGTACTGTCTACCTTTAGGGGATCATATCAATATATGGCTGGGTTTAAAATACGAAAAAAGGAAGGTTCATAGGAGAAGACCTTCCTTTTATTATTAAAGTTGAATGATTTTAGAATTTGCCTTCAGCAGCAGCTTTTTCAACTGAAACAGTATCCCTCATAAAATAAAGGCTTTTAAAGGCTTTTGTGTCATACCTGTGTTGTACAGGTGGGAATTGTGAATACTGCACAAAGATATATTTTTATCACAAAAAGTATAGATTTTATATTATTTTTCTGCAAAAATACATATTTTTATTGTCTGTCTTTGAAGAAGTTCTTCCAATATGGATTTTCTTCATCAAAGATTTTCTTTTGTTCTGATGTCAATGCATGTGGGTAATCTCTGAACATGTTGAATTCAGTCTTCTTATCAAAAGAAAACACCCATTCACCTTTTACTTCATGATTGTCCAACCACCATATCTTGTCATCAGGATTGTTCTTATACCATTTACTTGATTGTTCCATATTTTCCTTTCTTCTGTTCTGAATCAGATGTGTTGATGTAACCAAGCAAAGATTTGAAATCATCTGTTGAAAAATCACTGTCTTCCAAATCAAGCATGAAATCATAAGTAGAAGATATACCATAATCAGATGTTGAAGTGCATCCAAACCTGTAATGAAGTGTATTTTTAGGATTTTCATTGAAGTCTGTCCATCCACTGTTTATTGCTGACTGTAATTCCAAATATTGAAGTGTTCCATCTTCTGTTTTCCTTACAATAGAAGCATGTTTTCCAACACATAAATAATATTCTTTACCTGTTTCCACCTGTTTCAAAAGCCTATTTCCAACAGTTAATGAACATTTTCCATCTGCTTTCAAGGCTTTCATTCCATTTGCTTTTGACAAACTAAAGAGATTATCTCCATTTGAAAAGAATTCCTGACTTTTGCTCCCCCTAAAATCAAGAACATCCCATCCTTGCTTCTGTCCAATGTAAGCAAGACCGACAGATGCACATGAACCTGATGTGTTGTCACCACCTGCAAGAATCTTGATGATTTCTTCATCAG
>ODAI013388523.1_pt1 | contig 20980 bp, 14 predicted proteins | sample 1539321 | NCBI WGS metagenome assembly ODAI01 (sample SAMN02144231, study PRJEB22623) | gut metagenome | biome: sheep rumen | host: Ovis aries | place: New Zealand
AAGGACATCAAGAACGGCATGGTGGATGTCTTCTCCGTCAATGGCGTGAAAGTCGCTACCGTGAGCATGAATGACGGAAAGGCTGACCTGAGCCGTCTCCCCCAGGGTATCTATATTGTTGAAGGAACGAAAATCGTGAAATAGCCATGAAAAAGAAATATATCATTCCATCCATAGAACTGATAGAGACCATGTCCGATGAGGTCATGGTGCCCAACCAGCAGTCGTTTGATCCCACTGTCGGTGCCAACAACTATGCCTTCGGTGAGGAGGAAGACGATGACGACATCGAGTGGGGCGACCGGTTTGATAATTACGGTTCCCGTCTTTGGAACTGATTTCCCGACAGTCCGGTCCTGAAAGCCGCCAAGTGCTCCTCCTGATAATCAGGATATGACGCACTTGGCGGCTTTCTGTTCAGAAAATAGCGGTTCTGTTCGGGAGATTCAGAATAAAATCGTACTTTTGCAAAGGAATGACACAACCTGCTTGGAAAACAGCCTTTCGCAGTCCTCTCTGGCTGGTGATGATGACAGTGCTCGCTGCCATCATCATGCAGGCGTGTTCCTCGGCCAAATATATTCCCGATGACAAGTATCTCCTGCAAGGCGTGAGAATTGAGACTGATGACAAGGATTTCGATCCCGTGCAGCTGCAGCAATATGTGAGGCAGAAAGGCAATTCCCGGTGGTTCTCGATTTTCAAGATTCCCCTGGGGATCTATGCCATGTCGGGACGTGACACCACCAAGTGGATCAACCGCACATTGAAGAACATCGGCGAACGTCCGGTGCTCTACGACACTCTGCAGGCCAACCTTACGTGCAACGACTTGCTCAGGGCCATGCAGAACATGGGATACATGAATGCCAAGGTCGACCACCAGGTGAAAGTGAAAGGCAAAAAACTCAAGGCCGTCTACAAACTGATTCCCGGCAAGCCCTTCGTGATACGCCATGTGAGTTACGACATACAGGATGACAGCATCGCCGCCATCCTGGCTGAGAACGACTCCGCCAACCTCAGGCTGCATGAAGGATCGACTTTTACCATCAACGGACTCGATCAGGAAAGGAGCCGCATTACTGCACTGCTGATGGATCGCGGCTATTACCGCTTTCATAAGGAGTTCATCCGCTTTGAGGTGGACACCATGCGGGGCAGCCGACTTGTCGATGTGACGATGCGGCTCTTCAAATACAGGGCTAACAGCAATGCACCGGAGACGCTGCATCCTTGCTATACCGTGAGGCAGGTCAACTACTACTGCGCTGACTCCACCACGGTGCATGTGAATCGTAACGTGCTGGAGAACAGCACCGCAGTAATAGCTGGCAAACTTTATAGCGCATCGGCTGTGCAGCGCACCTACAACAATTTCAGTCGTCTCCACGCCGTGAAATTCTCCAGCCTCAGGTTCACCGAACTCCCCGATTCGGGACTCCTTGACTGCCATGTGCAGTATGGTCTCAACAAGCCCAGCAGCATCTCCTTCCAACCGGAGGGTACCAATACGGCGGGTGACCTCGGCGCCGCCGTGTCGCTCACTTATCAGAACCGTAATCTCTTCCATGGCTCCGAACTCCTCTCCGTGCAGTTGCGCGGTGCTTTTGAAGCGATCACCGGACTGGAGGGCTATCAGAATGAGGATTATATGGAATATGGTGTGGAGTCGCGGCTCACTTTTCCCCGTTTCGTCGCCCCGCTGCTCTCGAAGTCGTTCAAGCGCGATGTGAATGCCACGTCGGAACTCTCACTCAGCTATAACCTCCAAAACCGGCCGGAATTTCATCGGCGGGTGTTCTCCGCAGGATGGCGGTACCGATGGGCGAAACCCAGAGACCGATGGACTTTCAAATGGGATGCGATAGACCTCAACTTCATCCACATGCCGTGGATCTCGCATACTTTCAAACATGAATACCTTGACTCGGTGAGCAACCGCAATGCCATCCTCAGATACAATTACGAGAACCTCTTCATCATGCGCACAGGAGTGGGGATGACCTACAACAACGGTGTGAATGCGGTGAAAACCAATTTTGAGTGTGGCGGCAATGTGCTACGGGCACTCGCATCGGTGTTGGACTTCAAACGCAACAGCCAGTCGCAGTACACTCTCTTCAATATCGCTTTCGCTCAGTATGTCAAGGGTGACTTCGACTTCACCCGTGTGGTGACCTTCGATGAGCACAACTCGCTAGTGATGCATGCCGGACTGGGCATTGCCTATCCCTATGGCAACAGCCGTGTGCTGCCTTTCGAAAAGCGGTATTTCTCTGGGGGTGCCAACTCTGTCCGCGGATGGAGCGTGAGGGGACTCGGACCGGGATCGTTCAAAGGCAACGACGGGGCCATCGACTTCATCAACCAGACGGGTGACATGAAACTCGACCTCAACGTGGAATACCGCACCCATCTCTTCTGGAAATTCAATGGGGCCGTCTTCGTCGACGGTGGGAATATCTGGACACTGAGGGAATATGAGGAGCAGCCAGGAGGGCAATTCAAAATCAATAAGTTCTACAAGCAGATCGCCGTGGCATACGGCCTGGGTGTGAGGCTCAATTTCGACTATTTCATCCTCCGTTTCGACATGGGCATGAAAGCCATCAATCCCGCCTACGAGAATAGCCTTGAGCACTATGCCATTGCCCATCCCGATTTCAGCCGCGATTTCTCCTTCCATTTCGCCGTCGGTATGCCATTCTGACCCTACATCATCTGTTCTCATGTAGAGACGTCGCATTGAGGCGTCTCCCGCTAATCGCGAATCAGCCAGAGGGCAAAGAAGGGGTCGTAGACGGTATACACCCCTTTGTCTTCTGTTATCAAGTCTTTGTCTAATAGGCTGCGAACAGCAGCTGTTACTGTGCTGACAGTCTGCAAGTGATGCCGTTTAACAAACGACTTACTGGTGATACCCTTTGCTTTGCCATCTCTTGCTATAGCAAGAAAAACCTCCCTTTGCTTTTCTGGTAACTTGTCGAGTAAATCTGAATAGGTTTCGGTGAACATGTCAAGGATGTATTCTTCGGCACTATCTACCATGTCAAGAATACACCTTTCCCCAGGAAGTGTTTTCATGTATAAGACATTCAGCATACGCTGAACACAAGATGTCACCGAGTCAAAACGATGATATACCTCCTCAACAACAGTTCTGTCGATGCTTTTACCATTTTTCTCAAACTGAAACTGTGCGAACTCCACATATTTGTCAACTGGTATGGGTCTGAGGTTCATAATCAATACCGACTGGTAGAAAGGTCTGGATGGCGAAGTGAATATTTTCCCCATCAGATGCCTTTTGCTTCCAGAGAAAATGAAGGTGGTATTAATACATCTTTGCATGTAGGTTCTGAGCGTTGCCTCAATGTTGGGTGATTCTGTGTATTTTGTTATCTGTTGGAATTCATCAATACATACCATACAGGGCTTGTCCGCCTTCCCTAAGTATTCGAAGATCTCATCGAGTGTGGTCTCAGGATTTTCTATGTCACCTAAACCCAGGCTCCAAGTCGGAAAGTTGTTGATATCGTAAGTGATTTCGCTACGAAGCGATCGGAGTATATGCAGGAAACCTTCCCATACGATTTTTCCTTTTGGTTTAAGCTCGTCCAGAATGGCACGGCCAAACACATTAACGAAGTCACGAAGACTGCTGGTGGCATAGATATCAATATGAAACGTATAGTATTTGTCACTAATTCCCGGCTGTTGGAATAAATGGCGTATCAAATCGGTCTTGCCTACCCGGCGCGGTGATATCAAGGCCATATTATTGCCATTTGTCGTCAGTTCCATCAATTGACTTGTTTCCTTCACCCTGTCGCAGAAATACTCAGGTCCTGCATAACCTTTTGTCACAAACGGATTATCCATAACTGTCTTGTTTTGAGTGCAAAAATAAGAAAAAAATGAAAATTATCCAAATTAGGATAATCCTATTTAGGATAATTTTTGATTTTGGGCATTGCCAATGATTCTCATTCCAATGAAAAATAGGTCCTAATCCGGTCTTGAAGAGATGAAATCGGGAAAAAGGGAGCGAATAATTTGCTTTTGTCGACAAATGTTGCTACTTTTGCAGAATGATGAATTTTATCTCTCTTGGAAGTGGAAGTAGCGGCAACTGCTATTTCCTGTTTACAGAGGATGATGGACTGATGATTGATGTGGGAATTGGTATAAGATTGCTGAAAAAGTATTTTCATGATTATGGTCTTCCTCTCACTCGCATCAAGCACGTCTTGCTGACTCATGACCATGCCGACCATGTGAAGTCGGTGGGGAGCTTGAGTCATGACTTTGATTTGCCTGTCTATTCCACCGAGAAGGTGCACGCTGGAGTAGGACAGAATTATTGTGTGAGGAAAAAGATTGATTTCAAACGGGTGAGGTATGTCGAGGCGGACGAGACATATACGCTCGGCTCTTTTCAGGTCACTCCTTTTGCTGTGCCTCATGATGCCAGCGACAACGTGGGCTATTTCATCACTCATGAGGGTGTGCATTTCTGCTTGGTCACCGATGTCGGGCATATCACTGACCACATCAAGGAATTCATCTTGAAAGCAGACTATCTGGTGCTTGAGGCCAACTATGACAGGGAGATGCTCTATGGTGGCACTTATCCCCCGCATCTCAAAGTGAGGATTGATGGTCCTAATGGTCATTTGAGCAACCATGATTGTGGCTTGGCCATCGCAGAGAATGCCACTCCCGCCCTGCGGAAAGTTTGGCTGTGCCACCTGAGTGAGGAGAACAACCATCCAGAACTGGCACGCATTACCGTGGAGCAGGTGCTGCGTGAACATGGTATTGTCGCCGGCAAGGATTTCCAATTGGAAGTCCTGAAAAGAAAGAAGCCTTCTGGCATCTATGAATTGAAGTAAAAAGACCGATTAGCGGTCGATTTTACGAATAGCTTCCTCGTATTCTTTTTCCCAGTGGAGGCCGATCTTGTCGGTCATGCTGGGGAAGGACTGCACGATGCTCACATAAGCGATGCCTTTGAGCACATTACCGCTGAGCATGATGTCGGGGAGGGCAGGAATGCGGTAGATGCCATCGTTACGGATGCCACCCTGCATCAGTGCGGTCGACTGCATGGCTATCAAACGGAGTTCACCGGCATCAAAATCCTCAAGGAGTTTGATGACCTGCACCAAAAGGTCTACCACGTCTTCTTCCAACCATTCCGGAACTGGCTCTACCACCGTTTCTGGAGCTGGGGCCGTAGGGGGCTCTACCATCGTTTCTTGCACCGTAGTCTCCTCCGACTCTACAGAAATGTCCGAGGATGCGGCCTCTTTCGTCTCTACCTTCATTTCTGGATTCAGTGCCGCTTCCGCCACTTCCGTCGTTCCTGGCATTTCCGCCACTTCCGTCGTTTCTGGTATTTCTCGTGTGGCATTTTCGGCTTCGTCGGCAGGGGGCAGGGTGGGAGAGCCGCCCATCTCTTCTAAACTGAAGAGTAGCAGCTGGTTGGGATCTTGCGTTGCTTGGCGCTTGCGTTTTCGTGGCATAGGTCAAGGTTGGAAAATAACCACCCCTCCGGCTGGGGGAGGGGTGGTATGGGGTTGTGGATTAATAAGCGAAGAGAGGATAGTCCTTCATGATGTCGTTGACACGCTGACGGACATTGGCGATGACCTGCTCATCCTGCGGTGCGTTGAGCACTTCCTCGATGAGGCCGGCGATGACCACCATGAGGTCTTCCTTGGCACCACGGGTGGTGATGGCTGGAGTTCCCAGACGGATGCCGGAGGTCTGGAAGGCAGAGCGGCTGTCGAACGGCACCATGTTCTTGTTGACGGTGATGTCGGCGGCCACGAGGGCGTTCTCTGCCACTTTACCAGTGAGGTCGGGGTATTTCGAGCGGAGGTCGACGAGCATGGAGTGGTTGTCGGTGCCACCGCTCACGATGGTGAAACCACGCTTGATGAGTTCCTCGGCCAGTACTTTGGCGTTTTTCTGCACTTGGATGGCCCACTGCTTGAACTCAGGCTGCAATGCCTCGCCGAATGCTACGGCTTTGGCGGCGATCACATGCTCGAGCGGTCCGCCTTGCTGTCCGGGGAACACGGCGGAGTTGAGCAGTTGGCTCATCATCTTCACGGCACCCTTCGGTGTCTTCAGTCCCCAAGGGTTCTCGAAGTCCTTGCCCATGAGAATGATGCCGCCACGCGGTCCGCGGAGGGTCTTGTGGGTGGTGGAGGTGACGATGTGGGCATATTTCACAGGATTGTCGAGCAGTCCGGCGGCGATGAGTCCTGCGGGATGAGCCATGTCGATCATCAGGAGAGCACCCACTTTGTCGGCGATCTCACGCATGCGCTTGTAGTCCCACTCGCGGCTGTATGCCGAACCACCACCGATGATGAGCTTGGGCTTGCACTCCAGGGCGAGGCGCTCCATCTCGTCGTAGTCCACACGGCCGGTCTCGCGGTTGAGGTTATAGCCGACGGGGTGATAGAGGATGCCACTGGTGTTGACTGCAGAACCATGGGAGAGGTGCCCGCCGTGGTCGAGGTTCATGCCCATGAAGGTGTCGCCTGGCTTGAGAACGGTGAGCAGCACGGCAGCGTTGGCCTGTGCACCGGAGTGTGGCTGCACGTTGGCGTATTCAGCGTCGAAGAGCTTGCACACCCGGTCGATGGCCAGCTGTTCCACTTGGTCCACCACCTGGCATCCGCCGTAATAGCGCTTGCCGGGATAGCCCTCGGCGTATTTGTTGGTGAGCCAGGAACCCATAGCCTCCATCACTTCGTCGCTGACGAAATTCTCGGAGGCGATCAGTTCCATACCTTTCAACTGGCGCTGGTGCTCTTTCTCAATGAGGTCGAAAATCACTTGGTCTCTTTTCATGTCTTGGAAAATGTTTTGGTATGATAATTTATTGGATAATCTCCACCTTGTCGATGTCTTGCTCCTTGTCGCAGTAGTGGCAGCGGAGCACGCCACGTGCCTTGTCCACGACGTTGAACACTGTGGCCATCGGCTCGTTGTTGGTGATGCATACGGGGTTGTTGCATTTCACAATGCCCCTCAGTTCATCGGGGGTCTCGACAGTCTTTTTCTCCACCACCTCATAGTCGCGGATGATGTTGAGCACCACGTTGGGCGCAACCACCGACAGACGAGAAATCTCGTCGTCGGAGAAGAATTTGTCGCTCACCTTGATGATGCCTTTCTGCCCCACCTTGGTCGATGGGTAGTTGAATCCGATGGTCACGGGGGAGGCGAGGGAGGTCAACCCCAGCAGGTTGACCACCTGGAAGGTCTTGTCGGCTGGAATATGGTCGATCACTGTGCCGTTCTTGATGGCGGCTACCAGTCTTTCTTTCTTGTTCATGGGTGTCATTTGATGATGGTTGTGTCGTTTCTCACTTCGTCGAGGCCGATGCCCAGCACATCGCAGATGATGGCTTCACGGGCATAGAGGCCGTTGCGCGCCTGCTGGATGTAGTAGGCCTGTGGCGTCTCGTCGACGTCGTAGGCGATCTCGTTGACGCGGGGCAGGGGGTGAAGGATCTTCATGTTGGGCTTGGCGCGCCCCAGCATGCTGGCCTTCAGGATGTAGGTGTTCTTCACCCGCTCATACTCCATGAGGTCTGAAAAACGCTCCTTCTGTACACGGGTCATATACACGATGTCGGCATCGGCGATGATGTCCTCGTTGAGGTCGGTGTGCTCCTCGAAGCGTATCCCCTTCTCCCTGCAGTATTCCTTGTATTCATTGGGCATGGCCAGTTCCTCGGGGGCAATGAAGTGGAAGGTGGGGTTGAAATGCCTCATGGCCATCAGGAGGGAGTGCACGGTGCGTCCGTATTTCAGGTCACCCACCAGATAGATATTGAGGTTCTCGAGCGTCCCCTGGGTCTGGTAGATGGTGTAGAGGTCGAGCATGCACTGCGAAGGATGTTGGTGGGCTCCGTCGCCGGCATTGATGATCGGCACGGGAGAGATCTCGCTGGCGTATTGGGCGGCTCCCTCGATGTAGTGCCTCATGGCGATCACGTCGGCATAGTTGGACACCATCAGGATGGTGTCTTTCAGCGACTCGCCTTTCGACACGCTGGATGCCTTGGCGTCGGAGAAACCGATCACGCGGGCGCCCAAACGGTTGGCGGCGGTCTCAAAACTGAGTCGGGTGCGGGTCGAGGGTTCGTAGAACAACGTGGCGACTACCTTTCCCTTGAGGATTTCACGATTGGGGTGCTTTTCAAATTCTCCAGCCAATTCAATCATATAGAGGATCTTCTCACGTGACAAATCGGCTATGGTTACAAAATTGCGTCTGGTCATCGGAATAGATATGAATGTTCGTTTTCGACTGCGAAGTTACGCATTATTTTTAATTTATTTGCCATAATTCAAAAGAAATATTGTAAATTTGCACCGCACATTCAAAAAGGACCTTTTTCAATTGCCAATATGAGAAGAAAATTCGTCAATGTCCTCTGGGGTATCCTCATAGGATTGATTATCATAGCTGCCACTGGCTCCGTGGCCATTTGGAACGGATGGATCGGATACATGCCCGATATGGAGGATTTGCAGACCCCCATCAGCCGCTACTCCTCACAGGTGTACTCCTCTGACGGAAAACTGATGGGGACCTATGCGTCGAGCCGTGAGAACCGTATCTCCACTCCCTACAACAACATCTCGCCCAACATGATCCATGCGCTTATCTCGACCGAGGATTCGCGCTTTTATGAGCATTCCGGCATCGACTTCAAGGCTCTCTCTCGTGCCATCGTCAAGACGGGTATCCTGAGAAAGGAGAGCGCCGGCGGTGGCTCCACCATCACTCAGCAGCTGGCCAAGCAGCTTTATTCTGAGGTGGCTCATAGCAAACTCGAGCGCCTTTTCCAAAAACCCATCGAATGGGTGATCGCCGTGAAGTTGGAGCGCACGTTCACCAAGGAGGAGATCATCACGATGTATCTCAACTACTTCGATTTCCTCTACAATGCCATCGGTGTGAAGAGCGCCGCCAAGACCTATTTCAACAAGGATCCCAAAGAACTCTCCGTCGTGGAGTCGGCCACGTTGGTCGGACTGTGCAAGAACCCTTCGATGTATAACCCCGTGAGATATCCCAGCCGCTGTCTTGAGCGCCGCAATATCATCCTCACTCAGATGTATAAAAGCGGTTATATCTCAGAAGAGGAGTGCCGGAGATGCCTCGTCGAACCGTTGAAGTTGGATTTCCAACGGTCGGGTGACCGCGAGACCGCCCTGGGCATCGCACCTTATTTCAGGGAATACCTCAGACAATACATGATGGCCAAGAAACCGTCGCGGGATGACTACCCTTCATGGAAGAAGGCACAGTACACCATCGACTCCATCGCTTGGGTGCAGGATCCGCTCTATGGCTGGTGCAACAAGAACACACGCCGTGGCGGACAGCCCTACAACATCAATACCGATGGTCTGAGAATCTATACCACCATCGACACCCGAATGCAGAAATATGCCGAGGAGGCTGTGATCGAGCACCTCTCACAGACCCTGCAGCCTGTGTTCAACGCCCAGGTACGCAACAGTGCCCGTGGACCGTTCTCGAGCAAGATGTCGCGGCAGGACTATGAGCGGGTGATGAACCGCGCCATCAAGCAGAGTCACCGCTATGCTGCCCTCAAGGAGGCTGGCGCATCGGAGGAGCAGATCAAGAAGAATTTCGATACTCCCGTCGAGATGAGGGTCTTCACCTATAATGGTGAGGTGACCAAGGTGATGTCGCCGCTCGATTCCATCAAATATTACAAGACGTTCCTCCGCTCGGGATTCATGAGCATGGACGTGCATACGGGGGCGGTGAAGGCTTATGTCGGTGGCCCAGACTACGACCATTTCCAGTATGACATGGCGATGGTGGGCAGACGACAGGTCGGTTCTACCATCAAGCCCTATCTCTACTCTCTCGCTATGGAGAATGGATATACTCCTTGTGACCAGGCTCCCAACAGGGCGCAGACCTATTATGTGGGAGGTGCGAGATGGACACCTCGTAATGGCAGTCGTGCACGGTATGGTGCCATGGTGACACTCAAATGGGGCTTGCAACAGTCTAACAACTGGATCTCGGCCTACCTGATCAATAAATTCTCACCGCAGGCTCTTGTGGACTTGCTGCACAAATACGGCATCAACAATCCCAATATCGTGCCGACCATGGCCCTCTGCCTCGGTCCTTGTGAGGTGACGGTGGGCGAGATGGTCAGTGCCTATACCACCTTCGCCAACAAGGGAATCCGCTGTGCACCACTGATGGTGACGCGCATAGAGGACAGCGAGGGCAATATCATCGCCAATTTCCAACCGCAGTTTACCGAGGTGATCAGCGAGAGCAGCTCGTATAAGATGATCGAACTCCTGCGTGCCGTGGTAGATGGAGGTACAGCGCATCGCGTGAGAGGCAACGGTATCTCTGGTGAGATCGGTGGCAAGACCGGAACCACCAACGACAATGCTGATGCCTGGTTCATGGGGGTCACTCCGGAGTTGGTCAGCGGCTGTTGGGTAGGCGGTGAGGACCGCGACATCCACTTCATGTCGATGGCTTACGGTCAGGGAGCGGCTGCTGCTTTGCCCATCTGGGTAAAGTATATGAAGAAGGTGTATTCGGATGCCAGCCTGAACTATTCGTCGAGTGCGAAATTCGATATCCCCAAGGATTACGACAGCTGTAACGAGAAACCGTCGCAATACGAAATCACCGTAGAGGATATCTACGAATAATCCCCCCTTGATACACATCAAGAAAGAGCAAGCTTTTTGCATAAAACATGCAAAAAACTTGTCTGTGTGCCCACACAGTCGTAACTTTGCATTGTCAAAACAAGAATATAGGTTTTAAATACAATATATAGTTATGGATATCTTTCTGATGACAGTGCGCTTCCTTGGCGTTGTTGCAGAAATCAAGGAGAAAGCACATACGATGTTCGCATAAGACATCGGTAAGCATAATAAACAAGGTAAGGATTGTTTTTCATAAGGTGAATGATAAAGAAAGCTGCGGCATGTAAGTGTCGCAGCTTTCTTTTGGTTCGCCCGTGACTGCAATGCCCGTAGCTGAAGATGACGCATGAAAAAAGGATGCACTTTCGTACATCCTTTCAGAGGTGCGTGGCGGGATCGAACCGCCGTACACGGTTTTGCAGACCGTTGACTAAGCCACTCATCCAACGCACCATTTCTCGTTGCGGTTGCAAAATTACTGCAAATCTTCGGATTGAACAAATTTTTTGATTGTTTTTTTATTTCCGCAAGGTGGTTTTTTGCTCCGACGCTTTTCCGCCTGTTTCCTCGCCTCCTTCAGCGCACAGCCGCTGCACCCATGGCAAGGATCGTTGATTTCCTTGAAAGCCAACCAGATGCGATAGCTCAGGTAAGTCACGGAGAGGGCTATGATGATGGAGACGAGGAGCGTTTGCGTCATGATGCTTATTTGAATATCTTCTGTGCAAACTCAGTCAGGTAGATGCGCCAGTTGCGCCAGATGTGTCCTCCGTCGCTCTCACGATACTCATAGGGATAGCCTTTCTCGTCGAGATAGCGTCGTAGGTCGGCGTTCTGCTGGTAGAGGAAATCCGTCTTGCCGATGGCGATCCAGTAGAGATGCGGTTTGGCGGCGAAAAGTTTGCTGAGTTGCTGCTGCACTTCCTTGCTCGACTGAAGGGCATCGTAGAAACTACCCTGGCTGTTTTGCCCGATATGGAGACCTGCGGAGAAGAGTCCCACATAGTCGAAGGTGTCGGGAAACCGCTTGGTGATGGCAAAAGAGTGGCCGCCGCCCATGGAGAGTCCGCAGATCGCACGGTTGCGCTTGTTCTTCGCCACCTTGTAATGGCTCTCGACATATTTGATGATGTCGGGGAAGCTCTCGTCCATCGTGGCTGCAGGTTGGTTGCCTGGCGCAATGCTCTCCATGAAGGAAGGCTGATACATGCCACGGCTCCATTCTCCCGGTGCCGCCTGGCAAGAAGGATTGCCGTTAGGCATCACCACAATCATCGGCTTGGCCTTACCCGTGGCGATCAGGTTGTCCATGATCTGCGCTGTGCGCCCCAGTGTCGTCCAGGCGTCCTCATCGCCACCAGCCCCATGGAGGAGGTAGAGCACGGGGTAGTTGCGGCCCTTGTCATATCCAGCAGGCGTGTAAATGGTCATGCGGCGCTTGGTCTTGAGTGTCGGACTGTCATACCATACTTTGCAGATGTCGCCGTGGGGAACCTCATTCACACGGTAAAGGTCGCCGCGGTCGCCCTTGGCATCGCTCACGATGAAGATACTGGTCAGCGATGCGATATCGCGGTTGACATAGACATTGGCGGGGTCGAGAATCGGCATGTCGTTGACACGGAACGTATAGCTGTAGAGTTCCGGGGCGAGTTTGCCTGTGGTGTAGGTCCATACGCCGTTCGGACCCTCTTTCAGTTCTGCCATTCCGGGTTGCTCTTGTCGGCCGAAAGGTGTGTCGACGACCGAGGGAGCAAGGAAGTCGCCCGTCACGCTCACCCGTGATGCTTTCGGCGCATGGATGGCAAACGTCACGGTGCCATCGGGATTGACCAATGGCGATTTCACATCGGTGCCGCTCCATAGGGCTTCCTGTCCGAATGTCAGGACCGGGAGCGACAATGCGAGAAGAATAGATGATAATTTTCTCATGGTAATGTTGTTATAGAGTGAATAATTAGAACTTGTCATAGTTAGAATATCATTCAGGAAAGTCTATGGATAATTCTTCCACAGAGTCTTTGTTCATTGGCTTGATCATCTTCTCTATGAACTCGATATCCTCAGCAGACAGACTATATTTTTCATACAAGTCTTTGTCTGTCCATGGTCGTTTGTAGTCTTGCATAGGGACGAAATGATAAACCGAAGTCTGGGCGTGTTGGGTGATCTTTAAGGCAGAAACTAAAGCACGAAAGAATTTGGTCCTTAGATAAGTAATGAAATTCTTTGCTTCGACTTCTGTATCAAACTTGATATACAAATAAGTCTGAGAACAAACGGAACCGGATGGCGCATATTCAGGTATGCCAAGGATCTGATGTGGAAAGGCTTCGCTTGCCCCATAAGCAGCAGGGATAAATACTTTTATGGCATAAATATCATTGGCATTTTTACTAATAAGTTTTCTGTCAATATAACCGATGCTCCTTTTATTCGCTTTTAGAAAGTAAACGAGGATATCATCAGTATCTCTTTTTTCATTCACAATTTGGAACTTGGTCTTTTTGCTTTTTGCTGGGTTTGTGGGTATTCCAAAAGGTGTATCTGATGAAATATAGCTTTCTACAAACGTGCTTTGATCTTGTTTCGCTTTTTTCAAAACTTTGCTAACAATAACTGCCAGTTGTGGTTCGCGAATGAGAACATCATACTCTCCCAAATTTAAACTGGCAGAATTTTTAACACCTCCTCGATGTAGAGAATAATTACAGTTTCCTGTATGTAGTTGATCTGTTAAAAAATAACAAACACCACCTTTGATCTCTACATTTGGAAAAAGTTCATTTGCATCACTGAAAGCGTTCATTGATGATACTTTGCCACTGGTGAGCATATCTTTTCTAAAGTCTCCAAGCAGATGCTCACGTCCTCCTGTAAACCATTTGGATGGTGTAATCATAATGGTGAAGTCGGAAGTCACTTCTTGGGTAATTCCGCAGAATTTCTGATAAATTGGCGCATCGTTTGTGCCGCCTGAGCCACCTTCGTCCTGATAAGGGGGATTACCCACTGCTACAGTTATTCCCATTTCTTTTAACTTGTTGATGATCTCATGGCCATGCTCGCCAATGAGGTCGTATGAATTAAAATCGTTTGCTATGTTGTCTATAGGCATTCCCAAAGCTTCATAAACCTTGCGGGTAAACTCGTAGGCTATGGGTGAAGTGGGTATGGAATAGATATTGTCTTTATAGTTCTCACCAAATTCCTGAAGGATGGCGTATGCGAATTCACCTTCTTTTGATGCGATATCCAGAAATTTCGCATTTTTGCTGATTCTCTCATGAGGAATCTGACGTAACATCCTCAAGGCGACGCTGACAGGTGTTACAACCTCTGATTCAGACCAACGCCCAAATTTCCTGATTGCCGTGTCGACACGCTCTATAGGATTCTTAGTATTGTCGTTGGCAAGGTCATTGATGTTTTGAATCTTGTAGTCAAGTTCACGGAGAACATTGGGATTCATGTGCTTATGCAGCAGCTCAAGCGAAGATTTCCTTAAACCGAGATTTTTAGTCAATCTCAGATGATCATCGCCATTCTCCATGATTCTCAGGATATCCTGAAGAGATATGACACGTTCTTTGGTCAAAAAAGCAAAAAAGAGTATGCGAGAATACAGAGTCGCTATTCGTTTCTCAAACAGGTCGCTATCCTTCTCCTGTGTCGTCTGAGACGGAGATGATGTGTCATTTCCATGATTGGGGGAATCTACATCGCCTGTGTCAATATCATCATGACCCTCGTCTTCCGCAGGTTTGATTTTCAAGCCTCCTCTCGTCCCGATGGGCTGTTGACGCATGATTTCATCCCGAAGCTTCTCTATCTCAAGCAAAGAGGCATCAGCTGGAATCCCCATCGCCTCATCGAGAACACTACGCTCGCTGTTATACTTGCGAATGAAGTCCAGAATGTCTTTGGGTGTTACCTCTTGCAACTTGTTTTTGTTGAGCCAGATGATAGGCGATACTGCCAGTTCGCTCTTGATTCGCTCGGCTAAATGGCTGTTACCATTGGCATCCGTATTCATGTCGTAGATATGGGCACGTAGTTCCTGAAGACAGAACATGCGGTCTGGATCGAAATCCACAAGGAGCGTTTGTGGCTTCATATTCCGCTTGACCACTTTTCCTTCCTCATTGGTGTAAGTTGCCACATACGGATTTTGCAGGCGGAATATGGCTTGATCGTATTCTTGAGGTGATGCCGTATCCTTCAGATAAAGCATGGTGTCCCATTCAGGAACGGTAGATCCTGTAAGCATTCTCTGTACGGTCAGTGTGAGGGTCTTTAGCCCTTTCTTTTCACAATCGGCTATTTTGTCTTTGACTGTTGAGAGATTCCTGTATAATCGTTCTGTGTCAATGCCTGTGATGTTAAGTATTTCATAATCAGCAAGGTTCTTGAACTCTTCTTGATATTTCTTGATGAGTCGTTCCATCGCATCGCATGAAGCACGGAATGGCAGAACCATGACGATATGACGGCATAGCTTGCCTTGTTTGATGCGGTCATTGTCAAGAAATCCCATCACGTTCACGTCGTCCTTGGAGCCATCTATTGCATGCAGAAGGTCGAGTACTTCAGGCTCGTGTTTGAATTTCTGATGCTTTCCTTCTGCGTCTTTTTTGATAGACAAGGGGAGAAACAATTCACGGAATGCGGTAGTGATACCGTTTTTTTGAAGTTCCTCTAATTTTTTCAGAGCTGAAGCATTGAGATTGAATGCAAACCTGACCATTTGGGGAAAGCCGAAATAGGGATTCTCCCATTCTTCTTTCTGATCAAGATACTTCTTGTCCCATTCCTGACCGGCTTTGATGATGTCTGTAAACTGGCAGTAGCTGATGATGTCATTCTCGGAGAATTCACTACCCATCAAAATCCGATAAGGGGTCCCTGATAAATGAAGCTGAATCCGGCTGTTTAAAACTTTTGTCTGCTCTATCAGATCTTCTACGGATTCATCATTATGCTTCTTTTCTTGTTTCAGAATCTTCTCTTTCGACGGCTTTGTCAATATAGACCCATAATGTTCTGCACGTGCGCCAAAATGCGTTTCGTCAACAATCAGCAGATCGATGCAATTCTCAAAGAGTTGTTTGTGGCGGTCCTTGATTTCAGGACTGCTAAGATCCTGGAGTGTTAGACAGATGACAAGTTTCTGGTGGTTCTCCTTTGCGTTGGAGAGCAGATTGTAATTACGTTTCAAATCATCGCTTGACACATACAGGTATTCCTCAAAATTCTTGAATTTCTCAACGGTTTTCTTCCATTCACCTTTGACATCTGCTTTTGCTGAGACTACTAGCACCAATTCTGCCTGTATTCTCTGGGCACAGCACATGGCCGTGAAACTCTTTCCGAAGCGCATGACAGCATACATCAACAGATGGGTGCGCTTATTTTCAATGGCTGAGGCAAAACGCTCTATGGCCTCTTCTTGATTGGGACGGGGCGAAAGAGGCTCTTCATCACGCTTGTAGTGAAATTCCTCGGGCATGCGTCCATCCTGCATCAAATAGAAATGATAGCGTCCGTCATTTTTTGTAGCACTCTCGGTGATATCCTCTATGGCCTCGTCTATATCCTCAGGGATGGCATGCTCAAAAAACTCATTGGAGAAATATAGCAGGTTAGGAAAATCCTCACGTTTGATGGGCTTGCGTTTCTTTTCCCTTACGATGAATTTGTGGATTTCGTAGTCTCTGAAATATTTTTCGTCTACCCGGGCTTCGTGGTCATAACGTTTGGTCAAATCCTTGAAATGCAGCCGCCATTCACTTAACCGTTCTTCAACAGGCCTGTAGGTGTCGCCAATTTTCAGGTAGTTGGGGACGGTATTCGTCTCAAACGCATAGATATGAGGCTCTACACGTCCAACAATGATCTTGTTGACTATATCAGTATTCATCATAGCGTCTCATTTTGACCCAGTCTGCCGAGCTGGTCGAATCTGATGGTTTTGCCAGTGTCCCAGTCCATGGTCTGGACGTAGATACCGTTATGACGGTGAATAAGCCCTTTCTTGCAGCCTTCACATTCTATCTCCTTTCTGATCACCTCGCCGCTGATCAGGTCCTTCGTCTCCAATATCCTGGGATGACAACTACGAGGAATGACGAATTTCAGACCGTCCATCTGAAAGATGTTCCATGAGATAATTCCTGCTATCTCCCTGACATAATCCACAGACGGTACTTTGTGGAACCTGTCTTCGTGGTAATCAAACAAAGACATCAGGATATTCTCACGGGCCAGCAACAGGTTGTCTCCCTGCCACTCATAGCCCAACGTACCTTTGAATGCCTCACGTGTCCAAAAAAGCCAGTCCTCTTCGGTTTCAGTGTTCTCATTGACGATGCGCATCTTCCTATCGAGCCAACCGATACGTTTCCTCAAATCCGTGATCGGCTCTCCACTCACGGTGTCATAGCGGCTTGCAAGGAACGGTGCTTCGCCACAGGGGATTTCTATAACCCCCATCTTGACGTATTCTTGCCAGGTCTTGCCTTCTGGGAAAGAGATCTTCTCGTCGGTTGGCTCCCACCAATGCTTTTTTAGTTCATTAAATGTGACATTGAATACGGGTGAGCGTTTGAACCATGCCTCGTCGACACAATTGTTCATCATGTTGCAAACCCATGAGGGAGTGAAAACTTCAGCCATTTTCCGGCTTCTCAAACGGCGTTCGGCTTCTTTCTTGGCTACACGCGGTTGTATGACACCTTGATTTGTCCCTGTTATCAAGTCTGGCGTGATGTGCTGATGAAAGGTGTATGCTTCTCCCAAATGTGCATAGTCATTGGTTGCCCAGATGATATTCTCACCTGTGGTCCTGTCGAGGAGCAGCGTCTCCAGTATACCGCCCATTGCCAACAGCTCATCTTCCTTGATGTCTATGCCTGTCATCGTTGATGTCTTTGGTTTGCGAAATTACTCATTTTTTGTGAAAAATGCAATCTAAGTTTGGAAAATACTCATTATTTCGCAATTTATTCGAGTCTGCCATTCCTGAAAATATACATTTACACATGATCTTTCTCTCTCTGGGTATTCTTTTTTTGGAGGATTCAAAATATTTTATTAATTTAGCGGCCAATACTTGAATCAACTATTTTTTTACATGGAATCTATTTTTAAGAAGAATTTGTTGCTGGCTATCGTCGGTTTGGTGATGGTGTCTGTGTGTGTTTCTGCCCAGGACAAAAGACTTTGGTATTCAAAACCTGCCTCCTGTTGGCTGGAATCCCTGCCAGTGGGTAACTCTCATCTGGGTGCGATGGTCTATGGCGGCACCGACACGGAGGAAATCCAACTCAACGAGGAGACCTTCTGGTCGGGCGGTCCCCACGACAACAACAGCCATGAGTCGCTGAGATACCTGAAAGAGGTGCGCGACTCCATCTTCGCTGGCAAAGAGGAGGTGGCGGCAGATCTCGTCAATAAGCATTTCATTCCGGGACCGCACGGCATGAAATACCTCACGCTGGGTAGTCTGAAAATGGATTTCGACACGAAGGGGGAGGTGACGGACTATGTGCGTGATCTCGATCTGGAGACGGCCTTGGCCCAAGTGAGATACACACGGGATGGCGTGAGGATCGAGCGCACGGTTTTCGCCTCTATGACAGACAATGCAGTGATCGTGCACCTCAAGGCCAGCCAGAAACGGGCTCTCTCCTTCACCCTGACTCATCAGTGCGAGTTTCCCACCACGCACGAGGTGTTAGACAATGGCTTGCGGGCCTCCATCAAGGGCGTCGACCATGAGGGCATCAAGGGTGCCCTGACCGCTGTCCTTGAGGCACGAGTCGTGGGCGATGGACATACGCAGCCTGCCGGCGAAGGGCTGAGGGTGGAGAATGCTACGGAGGTGACACTTTTCATTGTCGCTGCCACCAATTTTGTCAATTACCACGATGTGTCGGGAGATCCTCTCGCCAAGAACAGTGCTTCGTTGGCCTCGGCGATGCGCAAGAACTACAAGACGCTGATGCGTCAGCACGTAGCAAAATACCGTGAGCAATATGCCCGGGTGAGTCTCTCCCTTGCCCGCTCGGAGCAGTCGGAGCTGGAGACCGACAAGCGTCTTGCTGCTTTCGCAGGCGGAACCGATATGGACATGGTGGCCCTGATGTTCCAATATGGCCGCTATCTGCTGATCAGCAGTTCGCAGCCCGGTGGACAGCCTGCCAACTTGCAAGGTGTGTGGAACGACAAGGTGAATGCTCCTTGGGACAGCAAATACACCATCAACATCAATACCGAGATGAATTATTGGGTGGCTGACGTGGGAAATATCAGCGAGACTCTCGGACCGCTCTTCGACATGATCCGTGACCTCAGCGACACAGGAAACCGCACAGCCAAGGAGATGTATGGCTGCGGCGGTTGGATGGCTCATCACAACACCGATTTGTGGCGTATCGCCGGACCGGTGGACGGCGCATCGTGGGGTATGTTCCCTAACGGCGGTGCTTGGCTGGCCACCCATATCTGGCAGCATTACCTGTTCTCCGCCGACAAGGAGTTTCTGCGCAAATGGTACCCGGTGATGCGTGGCACGGCGGATTTCTATCTCGACTATATGCAGGTGCATCCTGCGTATGGCTACTTGGTGGTGACTCCTTCGGTATCGCCGGAGCACGGACCGATGGGCAAGCGCACTCCTGTCACCGCAGGATGTACGATGGACAACCAGATTGCCTTCGACGCACTCAACAATACTCTTCTGGCAGCACGGATCCTCGATGTCGACCACGACCGGCAGCAGGTATATGAGAAAGCCATCCGGCAGTTGCCGCCGATGCAGGTGGGGCGTTATGGACAGTTGCAGGAGTGGTTGCAGGATGCCGATGACCCCAAGGATGAGCACCGTCATATCTCCCACCTCTATGGTCTTTATCCCTCCAACCAGATCTCCCCATACAGCCATCCCGAATTGTTCACGGCGGCCGGAAACACCTTGCAGCAGCGTGGAGACATGGCCACAGGGTGGAGCTTGGGGTGGAAAATCAATTTCTGGGCTCGAATGCTCGACGGAAACCATGCCTTCCGCATCATCTCCAACATGCTGCACCTCTTGCCCGATGACAAGTTTATGAGGCAGTATCCTGATGGCCGGACTTATCCCAACCTCTTCGATGCCCATCCTCCTTTCCAGATTGACGGTAATTTCGGTGCTGCTGCGGGTATTGCGGAGATGTTGCTCCAGAGCCATGATGGTGCCGTGCACCTTCTGCCTGCCTTGCCCGATGTGTGGCAGCAAGGCGAGGTGAGTGGCTTGAAGGCCCGGGGTGGTTTCGAGGTGTCGATGAAATGGAGCAATGGCAAACTGGACAAGGCCGCGGTGACCTCACGTGCCGGCGGTATGCTGAGACTGCGTTCGTATGTTCCGCTCAAAGGCAAAGGCCTTGTCGAAGCAAAAGGAGCCTGCGGCAATGCTTTGCTGCAAGCTCCCGAAATCAGAAAGCCTGTCGTCTCCTCCGAACTGAAGGATTTCAAACTGTTGCCCGTAGCGAAGGTCTATGAGTATGACGTGATGACACGTCCGGGAAAAACCTACACCTTCGTGGCGCAATAGCCGGCAGACTATTGAAAACTCCTGATCCTCACGTCGATGCCTGTGCCATCCAAGGCTTCTGTCATGGCATCAACGGGGGTGTCGCCGTAGTGATAAGGATAGAGTACCCGGGGCTTCACCATGTCGGCGGCATGGCGGAGCTGGGAGGGTGTCATCGTGTAGGGCTGGTTGCAGGGCAGGAAAGCCACGTCGATGTCTTTCACCTCTTTCATCTCCTCGATGTCCTCGGTGTCGCCGGCAATGTAGATCCTCAGGCCGTCGGCTTCGAGGATAAAGCCATTGTCACGGTCTTTGGGGTGAAACTGGGTATGGCCCGGCGTGGTGTTGTAGGCTGCCACGGCATGCACCACCAGGTCATCGGCCAGGCGCAGTGTGTCGCCATTGGCCATCACCATGCCGGTGCCGAGGATAGCGGCTGTGCTGGCATTGGTCACGATTTTCGTGGACGGCTTACAGAGGTCGACGACGGCATTGGCATCGAAATGGTCGTAGTGGTCGTGGGTGATCAGGATGATGTCGGCTTTCGGCCATTGGCTGTAGTCGGTCTTGGGTAGAGCACCGTCGACGACGGGATCCACCTGGATGATGCACCCTCCGAAGTTGATCTCCATACTGGCATGCTTGATG
>ODAI011954328.1_pt1 | contig 20975 bp, 21 predicted proteins | sample 1539321 | NCBI WGS metagenome assembly ODAI01 (sample SAMN02144231, study PRJEB22623) | gut metagenome | biome: sheep rumen | host: Ovis aries | place: New Zealand
GCAACAGAAATATACCGCATACCGGCTCAGCCGGTGTGTAAGGGTGGAACGGCGAGGTAAGAGCTCACCGGATACACAGAGATGTGTATGCCATGTAAACCCTATCCGATGCAACGCCGATTGGTTCGGAGAATAATGTGCCTGCTCGGCGCACTTCGTTTAAGGCGGCTAAAGCCTTTCGGTGACGAAAGGTTCAGATAGATGTTCGTCCACGACAAAACCCGGCTTACAGATCAAGTTTATTTTTGCAGAAAAATACCGTGAAGGAGCTTCCTTCACGGTATTGTTTTTTTTAGAGGTACCCTTTAATCATCGTTTTCTTAAATTATCAAAGCGCTTCCGCAATATCGTAGATAAGCCTTTCGGACTTCTGCCAGCCGAGACATGGATCGGTTATGGACTTTCCGTAAATTCCCTCTCCTATCTTCTGATTTCCGTCTTCGATGTAACTCTCTATCATCAGTCCCTTTATAAGACCGGAAAGCGATTCGCTGTGACGCTTGCTGTAAAGAACTTCCTTCGCTATCCTTATCTGCTCCTCGAACTGCTTGCCTGAATTGGCGTGGTTGCAGTCAACTATTACACTGCGGTATTGCAGATCCTTCGCCTGATACATCTTGTATATAAGGTTCAGATCCTCATAGTGATAGTTAGGGATAGAATTACCGTGCTTGTTGGTGTACCCTCTGAGGATAGCGTGAGCATAAGGATTACCGGGAGTGGTGACTTCCCACCCTCTGTATATGAACATGTGAGGGCTCTGCGCAGCTGTTATGGAGTTGAGCATTACCGAATAATCCCCGCCTGTGGGATTCTTCATTCCCACAGGTATATCCATTCCGCTTGCGACCAGTCTGTGTTCCTGATTTTCGACCGAGCGTGCGCCTACAGCGTTATATGACAGAATATCCGACAAATAACGATAATTTTCGGGGTACAGCATCTCATCCGCACAGACAAGTCCGGTTTCTTCGATAGCCTTTGTGTGCAGCCTGCGCACCGCAACTATACCGTCGAGCATATTCTCGCTCTTGCTCGGGTCGGGCTGGTGCAGCATACCTTTATATCCCTCACCGGTAGTGCGGGGTTTTCCGGTATAGATACGCGGGATTATGAATACCTTATCCTTTACCTTTTCCTGCACCTTTGCAAGCCTCAGAGTATAATCGAGGACCGCATCTTCTCTGTCTGCCGAGCATGGTCCGATTATAAGCAGAAATCGCTTGTCTTCACCCCTGAAAATTGCCTTGATCTGCTCGTCACGCTCTGCTTTTACATTTGTGACTGTCTCAGACAGCGGGTACAGCTCTTTTATGAGCTTCGGTATCGGGAGTTTTCTGTTGAACGTCATTCCCATTGTCGTGTTCTCCTTTCATTGACTTCGGAACTTGTTTTGATTGATTATCAACAAATATTGGCTTGATAGTTGAAATAATTTATTGCTTTTATCTGTAAGCGGTTTCAACTGCTAAATTGCTGATGTATTTTTTTGCAGGCAGAAATAACTGCCTGCATTAAAATCATTCTTCATTCTCAGAATCCTCGATCTTTTCAGCGAAGAACTTTTTCAGCTTATCTATGCTGCCTGCGATCTCGTCAAATTCTTTCTCAGAGAAATATTCCTTCGCATCTTTCACAAGGGAGTTCTGATATGTATGATGTGCGCCATAAGCCTTTTCGCCCTTGGCTGACAGTCTAACTCTGACGGAGCGTCCATCGTTTGCGCAGTCCGACTTGATCACCATTTTCTTATTGACAAGCTTGTTTACTGCAACGGTCGTGGAAGGCCGCGTGATATCAAGCTCATTGGCAATCGCACTTATGGTGGGTCCGGCTGAGCCTTTGGTAAGAGAGCGTATGCACTCCAGAAGGTTAAGCTCATTTACTGTCAGATCTGCACATCCCTTGCTCTCCCTGACCGCACCGGCTTCAAGCTTAACAACGCTGTGATAGAGCTTGTACAGCGAGCTGCCGAATTCGATCTCACTCATATTATTTCTCCTATCTGCGCGTGACTGCTGCATAATCCCTCGCCTGACCCGGCAGCGTAAAATGCCGGGTCTTCGTCACCGCATTATTATTATACCACTTTGTCAGATAGTTGTCAATACCGTTTTTGACAAAAATCATATAAATTTTAACATCATTTTCCTGATATACTTACGTCACAGCCTCTCAGGAAAAATAATATTGAAATATTTGACAGAATGTGGTATAATGCAAATTGTATCAGGCAGTTTTCCATTACACAGAAGCATCTTTTATGGGTATATCGGTGCTGTCGGCGTATATATTGCCGCTATAGCTTCAATGGTCAGATGCCGGAGCCTGTTTCAGAGTAAATATCCGAAACAGTTGGCGGAGCGGTTATTTTTGGACAATTTGACATATAAATTTATACAATATAAGAAAGGGAAGCACCATATGAAAATAGTATTCACAGATGCAGATACCGTAACGACCGGAGATCTCAGCTTTTCGGGCTTTGAGGATCACGGGACCGTCATAAAGTACGGCGTAACAGCACCGGATCAGGTCATTGAGCGTGTCAGGAATGCCGATGTAATAATGTGCAACAAGACCCTTATCACTGCCGATGTACTTGAAGCGGCGGAAAACCTGAAATACATAGGTATTCTCGCGACCGGCTGCAACAACGTCGATCTTGCAAAAGCAAAGGAAAAAGGCGTGATCGTTACGAATGTACCCGGCTATTCGACCGACGGAGTGGTTCAGCTTGTATTCACATTTATCTTCGAGCTGCTCGGAAACCTCAGTAAATACCGCGCTTCTGTCGATGCGGGAGATTGGAAGACCAGTCCGACATTCTCATATTTTCCTTTCCCGATAACCTGTGCGTCAGGTATGACCATAGGAATTGTAGGCTGCGGTGCTATCGGCAGCAGGGTAGCAAGAGCGGCAGACGCATTCGGAATGAATGTGCTCATCTGTTCACGCACGAAAAAGCCGGATATCCCCTACCCTTTCGTTGATATGGACACACTGCTGAAAGAAAGCGACATCGTTACTCTGCACTGTCCGCTGACTCCGCAGACTCAGGGACTTATGAACGAACAGACGTTCGGAAAGATGAAAAAAGGTGCAATACTAATAAATACATCAAGAGGTCCGGTTGTTGACGAGAAGGCGCTGCGGGCAGCCCTTGACTGCGGAAAGCTGATGGGGGCAGGTGTTGATGTGCTTCAAAAAGAGCCTATGGCTGAGGACTGTCCGCTTTTCGGAGCGCCGAACTGCATAATCACACCTCACATAGCATGGGCAGCATCTGAAACGAGAGCGCGTCTGCTTGATATAGCGGAGAAGAACCTTGCCGCATTTATTGCGGGAACTCCGGTAAATGTAGTAAACGGGTGATGATATATGGCAAAGGAATTAAAAACGAACGCAATGCGTTTTCTTGAAAAAAACAAGATACCATACACAGAAAAGAGCTATGAATGTGATGAATTCATAGACGGGATCACAGTTGCGGAAAAACTCGGTCAGCCGCTTTCCGAGACATTCAAAACGCTCGTTGCAAAAGGAAAAAGCGGCAGTTATTACTGCTTTCTTATACCGGTGGATAAAGAGCTCGATCTGAAAAAGGCAGCAAAGAGCGTTGAAGAAAAATCAGTAGAGCTTCTCCATGTCAAGGATCTGACAGCCGTGACCGGCTATGTGAGAGGCGGCTGCACGCCCATAGGAATGAAAAAGCAGTTCATGACAGTCATTCACTCCACAGCGGAAGAACTGCCGGAATTTTACATCAGCGGCGGACGCATCGGCGTACAGGTGAGATTGTCTCCCCAAAAGCTTGCAGAGGCAATACGAGGACGTTTCTGCCCTATCATCACAGACTGATATATTATCTTCCGGCTGAGTTCATACATCAAATAAGCACAGAGCGTTACAGGATACTCTGTGCTTATTTCATATCTGTCATTATGAACCGATAACGTTCATTCAGGTATTCGCCTTTCAGAAAGGTGGAAGAGTGGAGGGGTCTGGGGAGTAGGGAAATTGGGGTTCCCTTCTCTCTTTCTCCCCGGTCTCAAACGAAACGTCTGTCAGCGTGAAACTGAATATCTGCTGCCGGCGGAAGAGATCTTACCGGCGATCTCAAGATCGAGCAGTGTTTCGGAAAGATGAGCTGCGGACTGACCGGTCACGGCTATGAGTTCTTCGAGGGATATCTGCGTACCGGCACCGCGTATGATCTCGTACAGTTCATACTGCTCTTTGCTGTCGAAATCTTCTTCAGGTACCGAAGCCGGAGGAACCGCAGATCTATCCGGCATACTTTTTACTTCATCGTCCGCTGGCTTCTGCGCTTTTTTCACATTGCGGAAATTCGGCTTCAGCGCAGCCGCCGTATCCTCTGTTTTCTCCGCTCTCCCAAACGCAAGATATATGTCCTTTGCGCCCATATAAAGCTTGGCACCGTTTCTTACAGCGTTCACAGTACCGGCATATTCGGGTGCAAATACATTGTTCGGCGGCATAAACAGCGGAGCAGGTGAGTATTCGGCAGTAGCAAGCGCACCGCTTCCGGTCCTTGCCTGCAGCACGAGCGTAACATACGAGATACCGCCGAGTATCCTCGACCGCCGCAGGAAGTTTCCCTGTCCGGCTTTTTCTTTAGGGAGGTACTCGGTTATCCGGAGCCCGCCGTTTGCTGTAAGATATTTACGAAGCGTCTTGCTGCCGCCCGGATATGTCTGCGAAAGTCCGCACGGCATCACCTCTATAAAAGGCAGACCGTACCTGAGCGCGTTCAGACAGACCGTCTGGTCGCACCCCTCAGAGAGTGTGCCGACTATCGCATATTCTCTGGCTATCATTTCAATGATGCGGGGAATGATCCTTTCGGTATAATCGGTCATATTGCGTGAGCCTACCATGGTTATGAGTTTTTTTCTCAGCAGCGTGGTATCTCCATGTGCAAACAGCACACATGGCGGATTTTCGACCTTTTTAAGCTTTTCCGGATAATCCGGCGAATCACGTGTTATGATATCATAGCCCATTCCGGCTATCTCAGCCCGGAGTTTTTCCGCTTTTTCAAGAGTTGCGCTCTCCGCTCTCGCAAGAAGCTCAGGTCCCACAAGCGACACATTGCTGCGGAATGCCTCATAAACAGACTCAGGATCTCCGTATTGATTCAGCAGCCGTGTTATTTCAGGCTCTCCCTCACCAAGAGCGAGTACGAGCCACAGGTAATACTTTTCCATTGTTCAGGTATGTCATTCCTCTGTTACTTCTTTTTTCATTATCATTCTGATCGCTTTTACTCCGGCCTTGAAGTTTATAACAACTATCAGTACGAACAGCACAGAAAGTGACAGATAATATGCTATCTCGGATTCAACGAAGAATATTATGAATCCCATTATCATCAAAAGAGCGGAATTAACTATCATCTTCGGCAATTTCAGATCCATATAAACTATCCTGTGAGTATCTACGGCACGAACCGCAAATATCGCAAGAAAGCTTATAAATCCCGCAAACGCGGCACCGTGTATTCCCGCCACGTTTATAAAGATAAGATTCAGCACGATGTTCAGTCCGGCGCCTATCGCAGCCGTGACCATAGAACGCATGGACTGCTTTGACGCGACATATACGCTTCCCATAAACGTCGAGAAACAAGTGAATGCCACCGACAGTATTATGAACGGCGTGTAGTGATAAGCAGTGTAGAACGCCTCGTCGCACAGAATGACTATCGCCGGCTTTATCACAAGCATCAGTGCCGCCGATATGACATATACCGTCGATTGGAATATGTTGAACACATTTGTGTAGAATTTCGCTATGGTGCGGGAATTATTTTCGGTTATCGCGGACATATTCCATGCCTGCGAGAATATTCCGGAGAATATGGATATCATACTGGGGAATTTTGTTGCGGCTTTATACATACCGCTGTCTCCGAAGCTCATGATCCCGGAGATCATAAAACTGCTGGAAGCGTTTATTATCCACCACATTATAGATGTCGGTATCATAGGCAGACAGAACCGCATCATTGATTTCAGCAGATCCCTGTCTATGCCGAACAGAATGAAATATTTCTTCAGTTTCGCGGCAAATGTCAGAAAAACGATAGAGCAGATATCCGCAAGTATGACCGAGAGCAGATAGCCGGTGTTACCGAGATTGAAGGTAAAGAGCAGCAGAACATTGAATACTATGTTCATTACCGTGGTGAGTATCCCGTCCACGGCATACAGCTTTACATATCCTATCGAGCGCACAAACAGCGCACAGGAACTCTTGAAGCTCCCCGTAGTGACATACAGTATCGTAAGCCACGCATAATCCCTGAGCAGCAGCAGAACATTGTTATCGGGGAAAACATTCGCGAACAGCCCGACCAGCGGCACGAACAGCATACTGAAAGTAACGCCTATAAGTGTTACCCTGAATCCGATCGAGAATACCTGCTTGTTGTCATAAGCCTTATCAATCCCGAAGCGTATCAGAGATTCGCCGATCGACAGCGTAGCCAGCGACATGAGCAGAGTCGCGGTATCTATTATATTGTTTATTTCGCCGTAGCCTTCCTTGCCGAGCGCAGCCTGATAGAATCCCATCATCGCAATGACAAGCACCTTTGAACCGAACTGCCCCAGTCCAAGTATTATCGTATTCGCCGCAAGCGTTTTGTATCGGTTCAACCTACCACCACTTTTACAGTCAATAATTAATTTTCGTACCGGAGAAGCCCGATCTGTCTGTCAAGGCTCTTTATCCGAAACGTTTTTTCTGATACCGGCAAAAAAATCCGTCATAAGTGCAGAGCACTCTTTTTCGAGAACTCTGCTCCTCACAAACGGTTTATGCGGAAATTTGTGTTCAAACAGGCATATCACTGACGCGCAGGCTCCGCCGTTCTCATCAAAAGCGCCGTAAACAAGGCGCTTCATTTCAGCGTTCATAACTGCTCCCGCACACATCGGGCATGGTTCGAGCGTCACGTACAGCGTGCAGCCGGAAAGTCTCCTGCTCCCGAGATGTTTTGCGGCAGCGGCAATTGCGCATACCTCAGCGTGCCCGAGAGGATCATTCTGTGTTTCCCGGACATTGTGGCCTTTTGCGATGACCTCGCCGTTTTCGTCTGTGATAACGGCACCGACCGGTATCTCTCCGATCGCTGCCGCTTTTTTTGCTTCTTCTGCCGCAAGAAGCATCATTTCTTCATCAAAAAGCATTACTCTGCGTCAGCCGCTGTCTCTTCACTATTGCCATAGATCTCATTATAGCTGGCTATACACTGTCTGATGATATCTGCGGCAGCTTTCTGACCCTGAACTTCGTTTACCGCCGTCTCCTTGCCCTCAAGCTGTTTATAGACGCGGAAGAAGTGCTGCATTTCCTCAAATATGTGCTTCGGGAGAGCCTCTATGCTTCTGTAGGCATTGTAGCTCGGATCCTCGAACGGTATAGCGATGATCTTCTCATCATTCCTGCCGTTATCTATCATGCTGATGACACCGATAGGATAGCACGGAACAAGCACCATCGGATCTATCACCTCATTGCAGAGGACAAGAACGCCCAGCGGATCTCCGTCGTCCGCGAGAGTCTTCGGGATAAATCCATAGTTTGCGGGATAGTGTGTCGATGTGTAGAGTATCCTGTCGAGCATCAGAAGTCCGCTCTTCTTGTCGAGTTCGTATTTTTTCTTGCTTCCCTTGGGTATCTCGATCACCGCAAGAAAGTTGTAGGGATCTATGCGGCTGCTGTCAATGTCATGCCATACGTTCATAGTTGTTGTTCCTTCCTGAAATATGTTATAGGCTGTACGTCATTGCCTTAAGGGAACCTCTAAAAACCCATTTGAGAGAAAACGAGTCATCCGCGTCGAATATTTCGTCAAGTCTCCTCACCTTGCGCCAGCAAGCCTTCGGAGTCTTTCCTCGTCTTCGACACGGCTGCCACATTTTCTCTTTTCAAAGCGGTTTTTAGAGGTACCCTTAAAAAAGACGGGATATGCGCTTTCAGTACATTTCCGAGATTATTCTCGCTGCATAAACACCGGAGGCAGATGCCTGAGAGAGAGAATGTGTGACCCCCGAACCGTCGCCGAGCACATACAGTCCCTTCACCGATGTTTCAAGATGATCGTCAACGCTCACCTTTGAATTATAGAATTTCACCTCAACTCCGTATAGCAGGGTATCATAATTCGCAGTGCCGGGAGCTATCTTGTCAAGGGCGTATATCATCTCTATGATGTCATCGAGCTGACGCTTCGGGATAACAAGGCTGAGATCGCCCGGAGTTGCCTTGAGCGTCGGTTCAAGAAAACCCTGCGAGAGCCTGTGATCGTTGGTCCTGCGTCCGGCAACAAGATCACCGAACCGCTGTACGAGCACTCCTCCACCGAGCATATTCGAGAGCTTCGCTATCGACTCGCCGTACAGATTGCTGTCACGGAACGGCTCGGAGAATGTGTTTGAGACCAGAAGCGCAAAATTCGTGTTATCGGTGTGCAGCTTCGGGTCGGCATAGCTGTGACCGTTCACTGTGATGATGCCGTTCGTGTTCTCGTTCACGACTTCGCCGTACGGGTTCATGCAGAATGTCCTGACAAGATCGCCGTATTTCTTTGTGCGGAACACTATCTTGCTCTCATAGACTTTCGATGTGATATGCTCGAATACCGCGGCCGGAAGTTCAACACGCACGCCGATGTCAACTCTGTTGCTTTTTGTGGCTATGCCGAATTTCTCACAGACACCGGATATCCACTTCGAGCCTGAGCGTCCCGCGGCGATCGCCGTCTGTTTGCAGGAATATGTATCCCTGTCGGTCGTCAGAAGAAATTTATCACCGTTTTTTTCGACCTTCTGCACCTCTTCATGGAAATATATGTCTATCTTGTCTTTCACATAGTCGTAGATGTTCTGAAGTATCTGACGGTTCCGGTCGGTACCGAGATGCCGCACTTTCGCATCGAGCAGGTGAAGATCGTATCTCAGTGCCTCGGCTTTGAGATCGGTGCTTACCGTGCTGTATAGCTTTGCGTCGCCGCCGCCCATTTCAAGATTTACCTTATCGACATATTCCATAAGCTCTATGGCTTCTTCCCTGCCCGTGTGGGAATAGAGATCGCCGCCGAAGCTGTTTGTTATATTGTATTTTCCGTCGGACATACCGCCTGCGCCGCCGAAGCCGTTCATTATCGCACAGGTCTTGCAGTGAATGCAGGAGGTTATCTTCCTGCCGTCTATCGGACAGACACGTTTTTCTATCGGACCGCCTCTGTCGATCATACAGACTTTTATGCCTTTGTCAAGCTTCGCAAACTCATAAGCCATGAAGACTCCGCTTGCGCCCGCGCCTATTATTGCAACGTCGTATTCCTTCACGCTCTCACCTCGGTCACATAAATATCTCAGCCATTTCGGGGTGTGTCTTGTTCAGTCGCACGGGACGGAAATTTGAGGAATTGACGAAGCAATGCTCCGAATGTCCGGTAACGCAGACCTTTCCGCTCGCCTTGTCCCTTATCTCGTATGAAACATTGAGCCTGAGCCCGTCAAAATGATCTATTTTTCCCGTTATAAGCACCGTCTGGTCGAATTTCACCGGTATCTTGTATTTGCAGTCCACAGCGAGAACGGGTATCATCACGCCCTCGCTCTCCATTCTTGCGTAGGGATACCCCCTGTCCGCCATGTACGCAACACGTACTTCTTCAAACCAGCGGATATAGTTTGAATGGTGGACTATACCCATTTTGTCCGTCTCGTAGTAGAACGGTGTTCTTTCGTATTCAAAGCTTGTTTTTCCCATAATATGCCGTTATCCTTTGTCAGTTAAGAAAATCCTCTATTTTGCTGCCGGGTCCGGGCGGCTGAACACCGAACATGACCTTGTTGTACTTTGCTATAGCATCATCGAACGAAGAATTGTCGTCCGATCGCTTGATCCAGTATGCATCGGTCTGAAGTATGCCGTATGTCAGCTTTATTATCTCATACGGATTGTATTCTTCAAGTCCCAGTCTCTGGAGCTCCATGGGCGCGGTGTAGGGATTATCCGGAAATACTCTTGAGCGTATGATGTAATAAACGTCTTCTATCTTCAGCCGCTTATCCGGCGGAAAAAGCAGCGGTATATCCGTGTTCGCGTTGTATGAATAATCGACTGTCATGTCATCTTTGACCGAAAAGATCGAAAGGAGCGTATTCGCATGGTACAGTTCAAATTTTATCGGTATCGGCATATCAAAAGGATCGCTCGAAACAGGCAGATAGGTGTGTGCCTTTATTACGTGCTTTCTCATAGAGTTATCAGAACCTTTGCATTTTATCGTGACAGCGCAGCTGTGTAATGACTGTTTTCTTGTATCAATGCACTGCCCGGACGTAATATAAAAATATTATATCATAAATTTTCGGATTTTTCAATATTTTTATTGACTTTATTAAGAAAATATTGTAAAATTAGAGTGATATGCTGTGTCATAACAAACTACAGGTATCAGCTGACTGTAAAACCACCGAGGAACGATATGAAAGAATTGCTGCAGACGGAAGAATCCGTCGATCTCGTATATGATGACGGCTGTGAGGCACTTGCCGGCAGGATAAAAGACCTGTCCGTCGTCATCAAGGAAAATCCCGCGACCAGAACGTATGGCGCGATAATATGGGTAATAAACGCTAAGGATCCCTCAGCAGGCGGTCCGGATGCTCTGCTTGCGGCACAGGCCGCTTCAAAGCCACATATCATAAAGCACTACAAGACCACCGGCAGAGGTGCTGCTGTAGCCCTCGTAAAGTATAACGATGCGCTCAGGAACATCAGAAACATCAAACGGTTCATGGGTGAGATCTCAGACGATCTCAGAGCAAATTCGTATGTGAACTGCTGCTATAAGTGCGGCACATCGTCAGGACTCGGCATATATGACGACAACGGCGTACCCGTGCAGTATTGCCGCAGCTGCGCAAGCGGGAGACTTATCCGCGAGTTTGAGGATACCGCACCGCCGGTTTCCGCAGTTCCACCCGAAAAACAGCCTGAAAGCACAGTTCCGCCGTTTTCCGCAGCTGTGCCTGTACATGAAGAAAACAGGAACGCAGAGCCGGAACGCACGGCTGCACCTATAAGTGATGACGCGGAAGTGAACGATCTGCTTGCGAACACCTCCGATACAACGGAATACGGCAGCATATCCGAACACAGTGAGCATGTCATATCAACCGACTCGGATCATTCCGACATAAGCGGGTTCATGGTCACGGAAACTGAGGAAGAAAAGAAAGAGCCTCCCGTTTCGGAGATCTTTGCGGCCGCGCAGAAAGAATTTGATGAAGAAAAGGCAAGACAGGCTCAGCAGGAAGAGCACGCCGATAATTCGCTCGATTCGCTCATGTATGTCGGAGGCGGTGATGATGAGAAGCTTACCGCGTCATGGGGCCATGACACGTCCGTAAAACCGGAGAATGTTTCCGGCGCGGCAGATGATCCCGCTCTGGGCAGCCTTATGTTTGATGAAAACGACACGCCCCCGGCGGAAGAGAACATTACACATGAAGAATACGGCATTCCGGAAGAATATCTGCTGAACAGCGAAAACAGCCCGGAAGAACAGCCGGACGATCCGGCATACGATAACGAACAGGCGCTCAGAGCCGCAGATGTGATACATCTTGAAAAGGGAGAAAAGCTCGTTACGGAGATCACTTCCCTCACAAGCATAGGCGGCAGAGACATCGAAGTCATCGACGAGACAGATGAACCCGTCGGAGAAGACGAGAATGTTGCGGTCACAGAGCTGGTCGATGACAGCAACGAGGGAGAAGATGTCGAGATCACAGCACTTGACCCGACTCTCGGCAAACCCACGGACAATACCGGCGAGGATATAAAGGCAAGTGATGTTCCGCTCGACAAGAACGGAAATGTACCGCTGATAAATCCCTCGGCAGGATTTCCGGGAGTCAGTCCTTCTATAGTATCAGGTTCGTCACAGGTAAGGGCCTATGTCGGAGGAACATACGACAACGCAACGGCATCAGATGAGCCTGTGGGATTCGACGGAAGACGCAAGGGCGATACTCTCAGAGGAGATCCCAGAGCCGGAGACGACGGATTTGAGAAAAAACGCAGGACGGGAATCGAGAAAGTCACCGAGCTGAAGCGTGCGAAGCCCGATCAGAAAATAAATCTGAGCCGTGCAACCGTAAACACCGCCTCATATTACGGCGGAAGCAAGCCTGCGGTAGGTACGATAGCGGCGCTGCTGTTCGGAATAATCGGCTGTGCGCTCTGGGCAGGCTCAGGATATCTGTTTGATCTCGTGGGCATCAACGATGAGATCGGCTCACTGATAACATCGTTCCTTGCGCTTCTCGTAACTGTGATGACATTTCTGGGGTACCGCGTCGGCGGCGACTGCTTCGATACAAAAGGAATAGTCATTTCATCGGTCGTTTCGGTAATACTCGATGTGGCAGGTGCGGCAGCATTGTTCATAACATCCGAGTTCCGCTGGTCGTCGGCAAACCTTACATATACCGTACCGTTCGATATCGCATTTGAACGTATGATGAAAGGTATAGCCGGAGATCCGCAGGGTCCCCTGATCTACGGAAAGCTTATGGTGATAGGCGGTATAATGATCGTTTCACTCATAGCGGCAATTTTTATTGCCAAAAAGAAGAGCTGACAGCTCACAGATTTATTCCATACTCTGCCGCATGATCTCTGCGGTAAAAATATAAAGGCAATACCGCCAGAACACGGATAACGCATTTGCCCGGTATTGCCTGAAAACCAACCCGACAAAAGGAGAAGACAGCCATGCTAACAGATATCGAAATTGCTCAGCAGGCAAAAATGCTGAAGATCACGGAAATTGCCGGTAAACTCGGCATCAGCGAGGACGAGATCGAACCTTACGGACACTACAAGGCAAAGATCTCACAGTCCTGCATCAACAGAATGAGCACAAAGCCTGACGGAAAGCTCATTCTTGTTACCGCCATAAACCCCACCCCCGCAGGCGAAGGAAAGACCACCACAAGCATAGGTCTGTCCGAGGGTATGCACAGGATCGGAAAAAATTCGGTGCTTGCACTTCGCGAACCTTCTCTCGGTCCGGTATTCGGCGTAAAGGGCGGAGCCGCAGGCGGCGGTTATTCACAGGTAGTCCCTATGGAGGACATAAACCTTCATTTCACCGGCGATATGCACGCCATCACATCAGCCAACAACCTGCTCTGCGCGATCATAGACAACCATCTCCAGCAGGGAAATGAACTCGGCATCGACCCGCGTATGATACAGACAGACCGCTGCCTCGACATGAACGACAGAGCACTGCGCAACTGCGTTGTGGGTATGGGAACAAGAGTGGACGGCGTCCCGAGACAGGATCATTTCCGTATCACAGTTGCGACCGAGATAATGGCGATCCTCTGCCTTGCGGACGATCTTAAAGACCTCAAAAAGCGTCTCGGAAATATCCTTGTTGCATACACATACGACGGAAAGCCCGTGTTCGCGCGTGATCTCAACGCGGTAGGCGCTATGGCTTCACTGCTCAAGGACGCTATAAACCCGAACCTCGTACAGACTCTTGAAAACAATCCTGCAATAATCCACGGCGGTCCGTTCGCAAACATAGCTCACGGCTGCAACAGCGTCCGCGCAACAAAGCTTGCGCTGAAGCTCGGAGATTACTGCATAACAGAAGCAGGCTTCGGCTCAGATCTCGGAGCCGAGAAATTCTTTGATATAAAATGCCGTTTTGCGGGTCTGAAACCTGACTGTGTAGTGCTTGTCGCAACTATCCGCGCTCTCAAATACAACGGAGGAGTTCCGAAGGCAGAACTCGGCTCTGAAAATCTTGATGCACTGAAAAAGGGCATCGTTAATCTCGGTACACACATTGAGAATATGTGCAAATTTGGTGTGCCGGTAGTTGTTGCGATAAACCATTTCGGCACAGACACCGATGCAGAGATAGAATACGTCACCGACTTCTGCAAGGAAAAAGGCGTTGAGGTATCTTTCTCCGATGTGTTCGCAAAGGGCGGCGAAGGCGGAATCGACCTTGCTCAGAAAGTATGTGCGGTAATAGATAAAGGAACCGCAGCATTCAAGCCGCTGTATGACGAAAAGCTGTCCGTAAAGGAAAAGGTCGAGACACTTGCACGCGAGATCTACCGCGCGGACGGAGTTATCTACACCGCTCAGGCTGAAAAGGCGCTTGCAAAGATACAGGAAGTCGGAATAACCGATGTCCCGATCTGTGTTGCAAAGACTCAGTACTCACTGTCAGACGACCCGGCTAAACTCGGCAAGCCCACAGACTTCAAGATCACAGTACGCGACATGAAACTTTCTTCCGGCGCGGGATTCATCGTTGTATATACCGGTGACATAATGACAATGCCGGGACTGCCCAAGAAGCCTGCGGCTTACTCAATAGACGTTGACAACGACGGAAACATATCCGGACTTTTCTGATGATATACGAAACAAATTCGGTTGAAGAAACGATAGAAGCGGCGGAGCGCTTTGCCAAAGAACTTAAATCGGGCGATGCCGTTTTATATACCGGAGAAATGGGTGCCGGAAAAACGCACTTCACAAAGGGGATCGCAAGGCATTTCGGCATAACGGACACAGTTACCAGCCCGACATTTGCAATAGTAAATGAGTACATCGGCGGTAAGATAAGCGTATTCCACTTTGATCTGTTCAGGATAAACACTTTTGATGATCTTTACGCCACCGGTTTCTTCGACTACTTCGACCGTGACGGGATAATCGCGGTGGAATGGAGTGAGAACATACCGGGGCTTGCGGACGAGCTTGAAAGCGTATGGTTCGTTGATATAGCGAAGACCGGAGAAAGTTCCCGCAGGATAACTGTTACGAAAAAGGGGGAACAGAGATGATAATTCTCGGAATAGATTCCTCTGCCGTAAGCGTGGGTGCAGCGATCTGTGAAACCGGCGATGACACAAGGATAATTGCCGAAGGATCAATAAACAACAGGATCACTCATTCGCAGACACTGATGCCGCTTGTGCAGTCACTTCTTGAAAATTCAAAAATGACGCTTGCGGACATTGATGCATTTGCGGTATCTGTGGGACCCGGCTCATTCACGGGACTGCGTATCGGCGTATCGGCGGTAAAGGGAATGGCGTATGCTCTCAAAAAACCTTGCCGCGCGGTATCGACGCTGCACGCAATGGCGTATAACTTTCTGCTTTATGAAGGCATCGTATGCGCGGTAATGGACGCGAGGTGCAGTCAGGTGTATAATGCCGTGTTTGAAATAAAGGGCGGCGCGGTTATCCGTCTTTGCAACGACAGGGCGATGATGATAAACGAGCTTAAAGATGAGCTCGACGAAAAGTACGCAGGCAGGAAGATACTTCTCTGCGGCGACGGAGCGATGCTGTGTTATGATCGTTTCAGCAGCGAAAGGATAATCCTTGCGCCTGCTTCTCAGAGATTCCAGAACGGTGTAGGTGTATGTCTTGCGGCGGCGGATTATCCCGACACAGACGCAGCTGCGCTGATGCCGAAATATCTGAGACTTCCTCAGGCTGAGCGCGAGCGTCTTGCCAAAGAAAGAAAATAAAGCCAATATTCACTCTCAACAGGAGCAGGAGCAATTGAACACCGGCAGACTCCCGAAGAGCTCTGAGGAGAGCTCCAGTCTGAGCTGTTCAGAAAGTCCGCACTCTGCGGAGCTACTCCGAAAGCTCTGAGGGAGCGGTGTTTTTGCTTACTTTTGCCACTGCTGGCAAAAGTAAGTCGCCAACGCCGGCAGGGACTGCCAAAAGAAAATCTGTACTATTCGCGGGCGAAAAAGAACCTGACGTTTTGATGCAGAATGATCCGTCTCCGACGGACAAAGAGGAGCCGCTTCGCGGCTATAGTATATCCCGCCCGAAGGGCGGCAAAATGTCCCGCCTACGGGCGGGCAGAGGTCCCGCCTACGGGCGGACAGAGGTTCCGCCTCCGGCGGATAAAGGAGCGATAGCGATGATTTATATCGGATGCGATCACGGCGGGTATGAAATGAAGCTCGCACTGATCGGATATCTCAAAGAAAAAGGATTTGAGTACGAAGACCTCGGCTGCGGCGGTGAACCGGTGGATTACCCCGACATTGCCGAAAAGGTATGTGCAAAAGTCCTCGAAAATGACGAAAATAAAGGCGTTCTGGTCTGCGGAACAGGCATAGGCATATCTATCGCCGCAAACAAGATCAACGGCATACGCGCAGCCATCGGTTATGACTATTACGCCGCAAAATATACAAGACTGCACAATAACGCAAATGTGATCTGCTTCGGCGGAAGAACTATGGGTATCGGCTCGGTCATCGAGTCCGTAGATGTCTTCCTGCATACCGGATTTCAGGGCGGCAGACACGCCGTTCGTGTAGATAAAATAACCGCACTGGAGGGAAAGAATAATGTATAACAACGAAAAGCTGCATATCCTCGATCACCCGCTGCTCCAGCATAAGATCACGCTCCTGCGTGATAAAAATACCGGATCTAAGGAGTTCCGTGAACTCGTTGAGGAAGTCACAATGTTCATGACCTATGAGGCGACCCGTGACCTTCCGCTGAAGCAGATAAAGGTGCAGACGCCGATCGCTATCGCAAACTCAAATGTGATCTCGGGAAGAAAGGTAGCGTTCGTGCCTGTGCTCCGCGCAGGACTCGGCATGGTTGACGGTGCAACCGCCCTTGTTCCGGCAGCAAAGGTGGGGCATCTCGGCATCTGCCGCTCAGATACAGAACCGGACGGTCTGCAGGTGTATTATAACAAGCTGCCTTTTGATATAGAACAGCGTGAAGTGATAATCCTCGACCTGATGATCGGTACCGGAAAAACTGCCGCAAAAGCAGTCAGCGTAGTCAAAGAAGCCGGAGCAAGAACAGTCAAGATAATCTCCGTGGTTACCTGCCCCGAGGGTATCGAGTTCGTCCAGTCAGCTCACCCCGATATTGATATATACTGCGGCGCTCTCGACGATCATCTAAATGAAGACTTGTATATAGTTCCCGGCATCGGCGACGGCGGCGACCGTATCTTCGGTACGAAGTGAGACCAGTCGCTTCGCTCAAGACCGGCCGCTGCGCTCGAGATGTGGGGCTCTGCCCCACTCCCCGCTGCTTTTCGCCGCGAAAAGCAGCAAAAGCGACTCCCCTGGCGGAACTGTAAAAGTCCCCGCAAATAATAGAATCTATGCAAAGGAGAAATCTAATGTACTGCACAAAGAAAATTACTGAGGATCTCACATATATCGGCGGAAATGACCGTAAACTCGCACTCTTCGAGGCGGTATATCCCGTTCCGAAAGGTGTATCATATAATTCTTATCTCCTCAAAGATGAGAAAACTGTGCTGTTCGATACCGTTGACAGCGCCATAAGCGGACTGTTCTTTGAGAACTTAAAGCACGAACTCGGCGATAAACCGCTCGACTACGTGATAGTTCACCACATGGAGCCCGATCATTCGGCTACCCTCTGGCAGCTCCTCACCGCTCACCCCGAAACAAAGGTCGTAACAAGCGCAAAAGCCGCAGCTATGATCGCTCAGTTCTTCGAGGCTCTGCCGGAAGACCGCCTCATTACGGTGAAAGAGGGCGATACCCTTAAAACCGGAAAGCATGAGTTCAGCTTCATTGCCGCTCCTATGGTGCACTGGCCGGAAGTCATTATGTCATACGACACGACAGATAAAATACTCTTCTCAGCTGATGCGTTCGGAACATTCGGAGCTCCCGAAGGTGCGATATTCGCAGATGAAGTCGATTTTATGGGAGAATATCTCAGTGAGGCAAGACGTTACTACACAAATATCGTAGGAAAATACGGGACACAAGTACAGGCAGTTCTCAAAAAAGCTGCCGGTATAGATATAAAGATGATCTGTCCGCTCCACGGCTTCGTTTGGCGCAGAGAGACAGATGCGTTCATCAAAAAATACGATCTCTGGAGCAGGTATGAGCCTGAGGAAAAGGGAGTGCTTATCGCATATACGTCCGTATATGGCGGAACAGCCGCAGCCGCTGAGCTTGCAGCCGAAAAGCTCCGCCAAAAGGGTATAAAGACTGCAATGTTTGACGCTTCTATGACTCATACATCGTATATAGTTTCGGAATCATTCAGATACAGTCATATCATTTTCGCAACAACGACGTACAATAACGGTATCTTCATAAAAATGGAAGAGCTTCTGCATGATCTCGTTGCACATAATTTCTGCAACAAGACCGTCGCAGTCATCGAAAACGGTACATGGGCTCCCGCAGCCGGAAAGCTTATCCGCGCAATGCTCGAACCTTGCAAAAACGTAAGGATACTCGATGAACAGCTTACTATAAAGTCAGCAATGAAGCCGGAGAACGAGCCTGCACTCGATGCTCTTATAAATAAGATAGCGGAGGATTTCGCAAAGCCTGCTCCCGTTCAGAACGACAGCGCAATAGATGTTAAGGCACTTTTCAGGATATCATACGGTCTGTATGTTCTTACCGCAAATGAAAACGGCAAGGACAACGGCTGCATCATAAACACCGCACAGCTGCTGACAGATGAGCCGCGGCGCATCACAGTAGCAGTGAACAAGAAGAATCTCACTCATGATATGATAATGAGCACCGGAAAGTTCAATATCTCCGTTCTCACGGACAAGGCTCCGTTCTCGACTTATCAGGAATTCGGATTTGTAAGCGGACGCGAGAAGAACAAGTTCGGCGATACAGCGATAGAGTTCGCAAGAAGCGAAAACGGCATTGTCTATATTGCAGATAAAGTGAACGCATACATCTCAGGAAAAGTGATAGCTTCGCAGGATTACGGAACCCACACTCTCTTTACGGCAGAAGTTACCGAGGCACGTATCATAGGCGACGGGGATTCTGTGACTTACGACGCATATCAGAAGCACATAAAGCCGAAGCCCGCTCCTACAAAGAAAAAGGGATTTATATGCACTGTATGCGGTTATATCTACGAGGGCGATGAACTTCCGCCGGACTTCGAGTGCCCTCTCTGCGGTCACGGAGCTTCGGACTTCGAGCCGCTGGCGTAAAAAAACACAGAATTAAGCGATCTCCGTTATCCGCGGGGGTCGCAGAAATATAAAATACGGAGGTACAATTCAATGACACCGAAATTTTACAAATGCGAGATCTGCGGACAGATGGCAGCTGCCGTAGAAAAGAAAGTATGCCCGATAAAGTGCTGCGGAGAAGCAATGACCGAGCTCGTTGCAAATACGGTCGATGCGGCTAAGGAAAAGCACGTTCCCGTTGTTTCCACAGAAGGAAATATAGTTAAGGTAAAGGTCGGCGAGGTTGACCACCCCATGACCGAAGAGCATCTTATCCAGTGGATATGCCTTGAAACATCACAGGGAATGCAGCGCAAGATCCTGTCCGCAGGCGATAAGCCATACGCAGAATTTGCACTTACTGACAGTGACAAACCAATTGCGGCATACGCTTACTGCAACCTTCACGGCTTATGGAAAACAGAGATATGAGAGGAACGCCTCCCGATCCGAAGGCGATGAAAAAAGTCGGATTGCTGATAAGCGTGTTTATGGGAGTCACCATGAGCTTTTTCCTGTCGCTTCTCGGAAATTTCTTAGGCAGTCTTCAGGGCGGACAGTTCACGATACCTGGATTCCTGATAAGCTTTGCTATCAGCACAGTGATAAGCCTTGTAATAGGATTTATCGTGCCGATGAAGCGTGTCGGCGACGCAGCCGTCAGATCAGCAAAGCTCAGACCCCATTCCATACAGGCGAGACTTCTCGAGTCTCTTATCTCCGACTGCATATACACTCCGGTAATAACGCTCGCAATGGTAGCTTATGCGTATTTCCAGTCGAGAGCGCACGCTCCGGCTGAAGCACTTGAGCATATGCCCGGATTCTTCCAGATGTTCATAGGTTCATTCATTGCCTGCATGATAGCGGGATATATACTTATTTTCATTTTCATGCCGCTCTATATGAAGCTGTCAATGCGGATCTGCGGTATCCAGCCGCCACCTGCGGGAGGTCCTCCTGCCGGCGGTCCTCCGAGCGGTCACTGAGACACGTAAATGCCATGAGATGCGGTCACACAGCTGCGGCAATACCCCATAAAGGAGAGATCAGATGGGAAAAAGAGTCGGAATAATCGATGAGATACGCGGTATAGACTATATCGCGATGATAATATTTCATCTGTACTACGATCTCGCGTTCGTATATGGCATCGACCTGCCGCACCCTGTCCACGTAGTAATGAGCTATCTCCAGCCGCTGATAGCCGGAACTTTCATAGTTCTTGCGGGTATCTCCTCAAATTATTCATCAAACAATTTCAAGCGCGGCGCAGTGTATTTTTTCATTGCGATGATGATGACTTTTGTTACCGCTGTGGTAATGCCGTCGGAACTGATAGTTTTCGGCGTGCTGCACTTTATGGGCATTGCCGCTATGATCTACGGATTTGCGGGCAGATTCACAGAAAGAATACCATATATGTTCGGCATCTTCCTGTTTGTGATACTGTACGTGATAACAATGTATATCCCGCAGGGCTTTATCGGCTTTAAAGGTATCTTTTCGATAGATATGCCGTCGCAGATCTACGGGCATTACTGGCTGTTTCCGCTGGGGCTGCCGTCGGACAGCTTCTACAGCGCGGATTATTTTCCGCTTATCCCGAACATCTTCCTGTTCTTTGCAGGAGCTTCTCTCGGAGTATATTTCAAATCGGGCAAAGCCTCAAAAGGATTCTATATGACCCGATTCAGCGGAATGGCATTTCTCGGCAGACACGGACTGTGGATCTATCTGCTGCCCCAGCCTGTTCTGCTGCTCATACTTGAGATCATCATGAAGCTCACCGGTCATCAGACCGTCTTTCTGTGAGATATCGCTGCGGAAGACTGGGGAGAAGGAGAGAA
>ODAI010153443.1_pt1 | contig 20974 bp, 15 predicted proteins | sample 1539321 | NCBI WGS metagenome assembly ODAI01 (sample SAMN02144231, study PRJEB22623) | gut metagenome | biome: sheep rumen | host: Ovis aries | place: New Zealand
CGGGAACGGCACATCCACGCCGTATTCGCGGAAGTCCGGCATCCGAAGATCGCGCATCAGACGTCCGCCGTTGGCGTGCGGGTTCGCGCCCATACGACGACGGCCCTTGGGCGGGAGGTTCTTCAGCTCCTCCACCGGTTCACCGTTCGCGTCGAACAGCTCCTCGGGACGGTAGGAATGCAGCCACGCTTCAATCTGACGGATGTGTTCCTCGGTATCGGGAGAGATCGGGACCTGATGCGCGCGCCAATAGTCCTCGACCTTTGCGCCGTCCACATAATCCGGACCGGTCCAGCCTTTCGGAGTGCGAAGGACGATCATCGGCCATCTGGGCCGCGCGGTGTTGCCGTTTTCACGCGCTTCCTTCTGGAACGTGAGAATGCTCTCGATACAGGTATCGAGCGTATCCGCCATCTTACGGTGCATCGTCATGGGGTCCGAGCCTTCGACGAAGTACGGTTGCCAGCCGCAGCCGAAGAAGAAGCTCTCCAGTTCTTCATGCGGAATGCGGGCAAGGACGGTCGGGTTGGCGATTTTGTAGCCGTTCAGATGCAGGATCGGCAGCACGGCGCCGTCGGTAGCGGGCGACAGGAATTTATTGAGCTGCCAGCTCGTTGCAAGCGGGCCGGTCTCGGCTTCGCCGTCGCCGACAACGCAGGCCACGACGAGGTTCGGGTTGTCCGTGACCGCGCCGAAAGCGTGCGCGAGGCTGTAGCCAAGCTCCCCGCCCTCGTTGATCGAGCCGGGCGTTTCGGGTGCAACATGCGACGGAATGCCGCCGGGGAACGAGAAGCGCTTAAAGAGGCGCTGCATACCTTCCTTGTCGCGGCTGATGTCCGGATAGACCTCTTGATAGCTGCCGTCCAGCCAGTCCTGGGCGACCATTGCGTTGCCGCCGTGACCGGGGCCGGAGATATAGATCATATCCAGGTCGTAGTTCTTGATTACGCGGTTAAGGTGCGTGTACACGAAGTTCTGCCCCGGGCAGGTGCCCCAGTGACCGACGATTTTCTTCTTGATATGCTTTGCGGTCAACGGTTTTTCGAGCAGTGGGTTGTCGAGCAGATAAAGCTGGCAAGCCGTCAGATAATTGGCTGCGCGCCAATATTTGTTCATCAGCTCCAGCTCCGCATCGGTAGCGGGGTTGTGGTTGAGTTTTGCCATGCGTAATCCTCCTTCGTATCATTACATCTTAATTGTAAACGACAAATACGATTCTGTAAACGGTCATTTGCGTAAAATCGTGAAAAGCTTGTTATGGCAAGAAGCGAATTAACCGTCGTGGCGCAGCTGCGTTTCATTGATGCGCCGGCGCCTCAAGTACCGAAAGCGCATGCATGGCGTTGTATGTACTGTCCGGTCGAAAAGAAGGAGGGTTAATTCCATGAAATCACTTTTCACGAATAACGGCATCAAGGGATATATCCAGATCGGCGCGTGCGCTCTTGCTCTTGTTACCTGCGTTCTTCTGCTGATCACGAACGCTGTTCCTGGGTATCCGATCCAAAATGGTGCATGAATCATCTGCTTTGAGGCTGTGGCCATCTTGACCTTGGTGGCAAGTTTCATCCTTTCCGCAAAAAACACACTGATCTCAGACGCCCTGCTGTATGTTGCATTCGTCTCCATCGGTGTCTCAATAGCTATGATGGTTTCTGCACGAGTTGTTCTTGCATCCGGCCTGTTCACATGGGATCCCTATAACGAACTCGGTTGGCGCGCCTACAACACCTCTGTTACGAGCGTCGTGCTGAATCTTATCGCCGAGCTTGGGCTGATTGTCAGCGCATTCATGGCGGGCAAAGAGGAAAAAAACCAGGCGCCACGGCAGCATAAGACCACGCACATCCTATATCACAACACAAGCAACTTTCAACATCTCCTCCATATTGTTTTGTGTTTACTTATCTTCGCTGCGTCTCATAAAGCAGACGACTAGTGAAAGCAGCACTCCTACAGACGGAGTATTTGTCTTTGTTTCAAAAAGCAATTAGAGTATTATTGAATGGGCTGTTAGAAAACGGAATTCAGTTTCTTAACAACCCCTTTCTTTTTCGCACATGTTCGATTTCGTCACACATGAGTATTGCTTTCTGGAACAAAACGATATCGTCTAATCGCTACATTATTTATAAAATATATGTGTAATTACGAATCAGATTTGTAATGTGCATCTATTATTGAGGAGAAACAATAATCATGCTGTACGATCCTATTTTGATTAAAGTAAGTAACGAAAACGGACCAACCCTTTGTTATGCCAAGAATTCCGGTGTAAAGATTATCGAAAAAGATGGCTTAAAATTCAAAGACATGGAGAAGGACGGTCATCTGCATCCTTATGAGGACTGGCGGCTACCTGCCGCGGAACGTGCCAAAGATCTTGCGGTGCACTTGACTATCGAGGAACTCGCTGGCCTTATGCAATACGGTTCTCATCAGTTTGTACCTGGGATGTCCAATCCCTATTGGGGCAAGGTGACCTACGGCGGCAAGGAGTTCCCGGAAGCCGGGGTGCCTGTTTATGCAATGACCGACCAACAGAAGCACTGGCTGGAGAAGGATCACATTCGGCATTTGCTACTGGCGGCCACAAAGTCCGGCAGTGATGCTGCCCGGTGGAGCAATAATCTGCAGGCATATGCAGAAAGTCTGCCCCATGGTATCCCGCTCAACAACAGTTCCGACCCTCGCCATGGTACAGCGGTGACCTTTGAATATGATGTGGGTGCCGGCGGCGATATCTCCCACTGGCCGGAGCCACTGGGTCTGGCGGCTACCTTCGACCCGGAACTGGTGGAACAGTTTGGCGAGATTGCGTCCCGGGAATACCGGGCGCTGGGTCTAACCACCGCATTGTCTCCTCAAATTGATCTGGCGACAGAGCCTCGCTGGAGCCGCTATATGGGCACCTTTGGTGAATCTCCCAAGCTGAGTACAGTCCTGGCAAGGGCATATTGTGACGGATTTCAGACTTCCAAAGGGGAAGATGAGATCTGCGATGGCTGGGGCTACAACAGTGTCAATGCCATGGTCAAGCACTGGCCAGGCGGTGGTGCGGATGAATCCGGGCGGGACGCCCACTTCGGCACCGGCAAATATTCAGTATTTCCCGGCAACAATTTTGATCAACACCAGGAGCCTTTCGTGGATGGTGCTTTCAAACTGAAGGGAAAGACAAAGAAGGCTTCTGCTGTCATGCCATACTACACCGTTGCCTACGATCAGGATAAAGAAAACGGCGAAAATGTAGGTATCAGCTATAACCGGTATCTAATCGATACCCTGCTGCGCAGGAAGCATGGCTATGATGGTGTTGTCTGCACCGACTGGGGCATCCTTCGGGATCCGGCACCTGTCCACAGCCTGATGGGCGGCAAATGCTGGGGCGTGGAACATCTGACGCAAGCGGAGCGCTGCTACAAGGCGATCATGGCTGGCGTTGATCAGTTTGGCGGCCTGTGTAATACAGAATTGGTAATGGCGGCTTACAAGCTGGGCGTGGAAAAGCACGGAGAAGAATTTATGCGAGCTCGGTTTGAACGATCTGCAGTTCGTGTTTTGATGAATATGTTCCGCACAGGCCTGTTTGAAAATCCCTACCTGGATGCGGAAAAATCTGCTGCCACCATCGGCTGCCCGAAATATATGGCTGCCGGTTTTAATGCGCAGCTGAAATCCATCGTCATGCTGAAGAACAGAAACCATGTTCTTCCTCTGCGGGGAAAAACGAAGGTGTACATTCCTAAACTGCACTACCCTGCAGGTGCTGACTGGATGGGCAATAAGTTCCCCGAAAGCTGGAAGGATGCCATCAATCCGGCACTGGTCAATAAGTATTTCGAATGGGTAGATACCCCGCAGGAAGCAGATGCCGCCATTTGCATAGTTCGTATGCCCGGTGGCGAAAACTTCAGCACCAACGGATACAGCCTGCAGGACAAAGAATCTGGCGGTAATGGCTATGTTCCCATCAGCTTGCAGTATCGCCCTTACACCGCAGAGTATGCGCGGGAAGCGAGTATTGCCGGCGGTGATCCCGGCGAAGACTTTACCAACCGCACTTACAAGGGCAAGTCTGTAACCAGCATCAATGAACCGGACATTGATACTGTTATCGATCTCAAGAAAGCTATGGGTGAAAAACCTGTGGTTGTGCTGGCGCAGCTGGCTGGCCCTGTGGTCATGGCCGAGTATGAAGAATATGCGGATGCTATTCTTGCCTGTGTGGGCAACCTGCCTCAGGCACTGCTGGAAATCTGTTCCGGCAAGGCGGAGCCTTCCGGGTTGCTTCCTATGCAGATGCCTGCTGACATGAAGACAGTAGAAGAGCAGTTGGAGGACGTTCCCTTTGATATGGTCTGCCATGTGGATAGCGAGGGACATACTTATGATTTCGGTTATGGTATGAACTGGAATGGTGTAATCGATGATAATCGGGTTAGAAAGTATCGATGACTTTTTCCAGACAGAGAAACAATGGAACAGTATTGATTATGCTTGTGTTTGCTGTTCTTGCAGCTGTAATCGATGTTTATTCCCTCGCATCCGAACAGGAGTCCATCTTCTATAAAGGCGGCATGCATCTCAATCATGACGGAGCCCGCCTGATTGCCGAGAAAATAGACCGCTCTGTCTGTAAAACAGAACCAGGAAGGAGAGCACACAGATGCGTAAAGAAAATATGAATTTCGGCTGGAAATACTGGCCGAAAGGGGAAGAATCCTCTGTAAAAACAGTTGACCTGCCTCATGATGCCATGATCCATCGCCGGCGGATTAAAAAGCTCAAAAACGGCAGCTATACCGGCTTCTATCCCAGCGGTGACTATGTGTATACCAAAACCCTGTTTGGTGAGGAACGTTATGCGGAAAAGAAGCTGGTGCTGGAATATGAAGGCGTATACATGGACAGCAAGGTGTCCGTCAATGGTGAGTTTATAGGGGGACATGTCTATGGTTACAGTAATTTTTATGTAGATGTGACGGATCATATCCGCATTGGACAGGATAATGAGATTAGAGTAGATGTTCACAGCGGACAGGTGCCAAATGCCAGATGGTATCCCGGCAATGGCATTTACCGTCCGGTTCACCTGTGGGTAAGCGAAAAGGAACACATCAAACTGGACGGTGTATATATACATACCTTATCCATCAACCCTGCGGTGGTAGAAGTTGCCACTGAGGCAGAGGCAGGCAGCGATACCCAGATCTTTGTGGAGTTCTGGCATGACGGAGCGCGCATTGTGGCAGGTCAGGGGGCAAAAGTCCAACTGACGGTTCCGAATGCAAAGTTGTGGGATGCGGAGCATCCGAACCTGTATACCGCTGTCGTCAAGCTGTGCCGTGGTGACACAGTATTGGATACCGCAGAAGAAACCTTTGGCATTCGCACGCTGGATTGGAGTGCAGAAAACGGTCTGCGTGTCAATGGAGAGGAAATCAAACTGCGGGGTGGCTGCGTCCATTCCGACAACGGCACTCTCGGTGCCTGCAGCTTCCGATCCGCGGAATACCGCAAGGTGCGAATCATGAAGGACGCTGGCTTCAATGCCATCCGCAGCGCTCACAATCCCATAAGCAAATACATGCTACAGGCTTGCGATGAGTTGGGCATGTATATCATGGACGAATCCTTCGACACCTGGCGAGACAGCAACGGTATGTATGGCTATCCGCTGCACTTTGAAAACTGCTGGAAAGACGATCTTGCCAAGATGGTTCTAAAGGATCGAAACCATCCCAGCGTACTGATTTATTCCATCGGCAACGAGATCTCCGATACAGCCCGACCGGAGGGCGCGGAATTGGCAGGTGAGATGACGGGTCTTTGCCACAGTTTGGATATTTCCCGTCCGGTTTGCGTTTGCCCCAATCTGTTTATGAACATCATGCAAAATTTGGGGCTGAAACTGAGTCTGGGCGGAGGCAACGCACCTTCCCTGGATGATGTAACCGATCCCTTAGAGGAAAGTGCGGAAGATTCGGAGTTGGGCGGCTCGGCGGCGATCAATGTGCTGATGATGACGGGCCCCCTGCTCATGAAGGCGCTGATGCGGCCAAGACTCAGCGAGAAGGGCTCTGGTTTGACTTTCTCCAAGGTGGATATTGCCGGTTATAACTATGGTGAACAGGTCTATCAGGCGCATCATAAGATGGTACCCGACAGAATCATCGTCGGTTCTGAAACCCATCCGCCTACGATTAAGCGGAATTGGGATCTGGTGATGTCCTCTCCTGCCATTATCGGTGATTTTATGTGGACTGGTTGGGACTATTTGGGCGAAGTTGGCGTCGGTCGAATCGAGTATGGAGAAAATACCGGCGTATATATCAAACCCTATCCTTCTGTTTCGGCCTATACCGGTGCCATCAATCTGATCGGCGACCGGGATCTGTATAGCTACCTGGCAGCCATTGTCTGGAGGACGGAGAAGCAGCCATACATCGCAGTGGAACGGCTCAATCATATTGGTGAAAAGAAGCACGAATCCCATTACCGGTTCAGTGATGCCATTCCCTGCTGGACATGGCCGGGACAGGAAGGCAAGAAAGGAACTGTCGAGGTATACAGCACGGGTACGAGCGTAGAGCTCTTGCAAGACGAAAAATCCCTTGGAAAGAAAAAGCTGAAGGATTGCGTAGCAAAATTCAAAACCGTGTATGCACCCGGCAAACTGGAAGCAATCAGCTACGATGCCTCCGGCAAAGAAATTGCCCGCAGCGAACTGCGTACTGCAGACGCAGAGACAAAGCTGACAGTGGAAGTGGAAAACCCGACGATTCCTGCTGACGGCGAGGCCCTTGCGTACATCAATGTGTCTATAACAGATAATCATGGAAATCTGAAAATGATGGATAACAGGATGATTTCCGCAGAAGTATCCGGTGCAGGTGTTCTACAGGCCGTTGGAAGCGGTTCTCCCCTGCCGGAGGAAGCCTACGATGGGAATTGCTGCACCACCTATCAGGGGCGGATGCAAATCGTTGTCCGGTCCGGACATACCCCCGGAAATATCCGAATTCATATCTCCAATCCGGAACTGGGAGAAAAAAACGTGAAAGTCACAATTCAGTAGGCAGAAAGCTGCAGACTTTCCGCTTCAAAAGGAAAGTCTGCAGTGTGATAATCAGAGCTTCCCACCAGAGGAATTTCGCACCCGGTATTCCGCCGGGGTCATCTGGTAGGTATCAAAGAAAAGCTTGTAAAAATGGGTTCGATTGTCAAAGCCAATCTCCCGGATGATCTCCTGGATATTCATATTGGTGGAGGACAAAAGCTTGGCGGCTTCCCGCATATAGATCTTGCGATTGTAGTCCTTGACGGATTCTCCGAAATGTTTCTGAAACACACGGTTGATGTGGGTGCTGCTGTAATGTAAATAGGTGCTGAGCTCTGAGTGTGAAATTTTGTGCTTTGTCTTATCCAGAAACTGCTTTGTAGTATTCGCCAGGGACTCTCCTCCGTCAAAACCCAGATCCACATAGGTGCAGTTGTACTTTTGTGTGTTACTTAGGGTGGCAAAAAGCCGGTAGATCAGTGCGCGGATCATCAGCTGAAAACCAGGGCGCTTATGTTCCAGTTCGTCAGCAATGGACAGGAATATCTCCGTATTTTCATAGTTGCCCTGATCGCCTAAGTAGCGGCACGCGATGAAATCTTTATTTCGCTTGATCTCGTCATCCAGATTCCGGGTAAAAAACTGATTCTGAGTTTCATCCATGTAGGTAAACAGCTCATCTGCTTCCGGCCAGCGGAGCAAATAATCCTTGGAGAGCTCAATGGTATACAGCGTCGCATTACGCAGGAGATCCTCTGCGTGGCGAGTGTTTCTGTTCACCATGATCACATCTCCGCGGCGGCAGGATATGCGCTGCGTTTCGACTTGCATCTCGATATCGCCGCTGGCAACAATGGATAGTTCAAAGAAGTCATGCCGGTGCATTCGGTTGGTGAGATTACGGGGCAAAGCATCGTGCTTTACATTCATAGCGATGGTCTGTAGTGCGTCCGTGCGGGAAAAGAACAGAGGTTCCCCGTCGTTGGCCGAAAGGATCGTGATTGCCAGAGGCGTATCCAAAATGCGTGTATTCGCCAGATCCAGGTAGCCATCTTTGGACTGTAAGAACATCAGGGAGTCACCTTTTAGAAGCTGAACTTCGAGAGGACCGTAATCGGAAAGAAAGCTTTGAGATTTATGAATTTCCTCGATGTTCATTTTCGATACTCCTCTCAAGAAAAATATGTGATTTGGACATATCATTTTCACCAATAATCACTTTATAATAGTACCATAAATTAAAGACTAAGTAAAGTGCAGAAAAAGAAAACGTAAGAATGGATGTATCGAAATGAGCCATAAGAAATATTTCACCCTCAGCTTTGATGACGGCATCGAGCAAGATAAGAAGCTGATCGAGCTGTTGAAGCAATACGGTCTTCAATGCACCTTTAATCTCAACGGTGGCCTGCTGGGCGAGAAGAATTATGTGGCGTATGCCGGTGAGATCGGTTTTATGAACCTGCCGCCCCAGGCGAAGATCCGCAGATCGCTTTTCAAGACGGTTAACCAGTACCGCATTCCGGCAGATGAGATCGCCCAAGTATATGCGGGCTTTGAGATCGCAGCCCATGCCTTTATGCACGAGCCCTTCAAAGGCGCATCCGCTGAAAAGATCAACGAGTCCCTGGATAAGGATCGGGAAGTGCTTAGCCGGTTTACAAATCAGCTGATTACCGGCTTTGCCTATCCCGGCGGCTTCTCTTCGGAAATTGCAGGAAAGTGCCTGGAGAAAAAGGGATTCCTCTTTGGACGAGAAGCGTTCACATCCGATTCTTTTGTCTGGCCTGCAGATCCTTTCCGGTATAAGCCCACCTGCTCCCACAAGAGCAAGAATGTATTTGAGCTGATCGACAAGTTTCTGGACGCGGAAGCGGAAAATGAGGATCTGCTCTTCATGATGTGGGGTCACAGTTACGAATTCGACTACGGCACCGAAAACAGCTCCCTGGAACACATGGAAAGAGTGTTCGAAAAGATCAGCGGTCATAACGGCATCATTTATTGCACCAACTCCTTTGCTTTTGCAGATCATGCAAAAAACAAGAATCCGAAATAACTCCCGTCAAGGGATACATATAACACTAGGAGGAATCAACTATCATGGCTAAAAAGATCAAAGATCCCAATAAGATCCGCCTTGGTGAGAAGCTGTGCTACATGCTGACTCAGATGGGCTGCACACCTGTTCTGAACCTGATCACATCCTTCCTGACACTGTACTACATTACCATTTGCGGCATGGATGCGGCAGCAGTCGGCACCCTGTTCTTGGTCTCCAAGTTGTTTGACGGCATTAACGATCCCATCACCGGCTTCATCATGGATCATCTGCCCAAAAGCAAAATGGGTAAGTTCCGTCACCTAATGATCATCGGCACGATCATTTGCTCCCTGAACATGCTGGTTGTCTGGTTTGGTCCCTATCTGGCCACGACCGGCAAGCTGGTGATCGCCTATGTGTCCTATTTGCTGCTGGGCGTTACCTATGACATCATGGACATTGCCAAGAACTCTGTTGGCGCTGTTATGACCAACGATCCCGGTGATCGCGCATCTCTGAATGTATTCGGATCCTTTGGCGCTTTGTTGAGCACCATGCTGGTGTCCATTGCCGGCCCCATCATCATTACTGCTTTGGGCAACGGCTTCCCCGCATACCGTACCTTGATTTTGGTCGCCTTTGTTTACGCTGTCGTTCTGATGGTCGGTGGTTCTCTCGGCGTCAAAGAGCGTGTTACCGCTGTCGATGAAACCCAGGATAAGTATTCTTTCAAGGATTATTTCAAGATTCTGAGCGCAAGACCCTGCTTTGTCATGATTCTGTTTGCCATCATGTACGCAGTAGGCCAGTATATCAGCATCGGCTTTGATACCTATTATTTCACCTTTGTGTTGGGCGACCTGAGTGTCATGAGTACTGTCTCTATCCTGACTCTGGTCACCATGCTCGTCGGCACCGTCCTGTCCAAGACGCTGTCTGTGAAGATCGGCCGGAAGCAGACCATCATCCTTTCTATCGTGTTTATGGTTATCGGTCTGGTGATCCGCTATTTCTTTGCTTATGAATTGTGGGCTGCCTTTGTCGGTTCTATGATCTTCCGCTTCGGTATTGGTATGGAACTGCCTGCACAGGGTGTTATCAACGCGGAAAACATGGACTACATCGAGTACAAGATGGGCGTCCGTGCAGAGTCTGCACTGACCTCTGTGAGTACCTTCTTGTCTAAAGTCGGTGCAGCCATTGGTGGTGCTATGCCTGCATATTTGCTGGCAATCGCCGGCTATGATGCAGAAAGCGGCATCATCCCCGAATCTCTGCCCGGTGCTATCTGCGGCTGGGGCTTCCTGCTCCCCATCGCATTGTTCGTCATTGGTGCAGTAGTCATCGGCGTGGGCTACAAGATGAACTACGCTGAAGTCCGGGCCGGCTTGGATCAACGCAAGGCTGAAATCGAAGCAGGACAGCAAGTATAAAGCGAAACATCAAAAGCTGCATGCTTGTTCAGTATGCAGCTTTCTTCATGCAAAAAGGAGAATGAAGATGAACAAACCCGCATATTTGAGCACAGACCTTTCAATTGACGAACGTGTAGAAGACCTGATGAGCCGTATGACCACCGAGGAAAAGGTCAAGCAGATCACCTGCGCCATGTACATCCCCGTAATGCCGATCGATAATCAGGATCTAAAAGGCGGTATTGGCTCCTTTACGATTTTGGGAAGTCAGAATGCAGCAGGTGATATCCGTACCGCTCAGGAGTATGTGATCAATCATTCGCGGCTGGGTATTCCTGCCCTGGTCCACGGCGAAGCACTGTCCGGTCCTGTCTCTATCCCCGCAGCCAATCTATTCCCCACATCCATTAGCCTGGGAGCTACCTTCGAGCCTGAACTGGCAGAGAAAATGTCTGAGGGGACCAGAAAGCAGATGTATGCCATTGGTATGCGTCACGCTCTGTCTCCCGTAGCTGATCTGGGGCGGGATTTGCGATTTGGTCGTTGCAGCGAAGGCTATGGCGAAGATCCCACCCTGGCTGCAGCGCTGACAGTTGCCTTTGTCAAGGGGCTGCAGACAGATAATCTGAAGGAAGGCGTCGCCTGCACCGGCAAGCACTTCCTGGGTTACTCCCAGTCCGAAAATGCCATGAATATGCACAAATCCCTGGCTTCCCACCGGGAGTTGAGAGAAATATTTGCAAAGCCCTTTGATGCTGCCATCCACAAAGCAGATCTGAAATGTGTTATGAACTGCTACTCCGAAGTGGAAGGCCTACCCATGTGCGCCAATAAGAAGATCCTGACAAATATGCTGCGGGATGACATGGGGTTTGACGGTTTGGTGGTGTCCGATTATAACTCCATCCGTCATGTGATGAACGACTTCAAGCTGACGGACAATATGCTGGAAGCCAGTAAGCTGTGTCTGGAAGCAGGTCTGGATGTGGAACTCCCCACTCGGATGGGATACAACGATGAATTTACAGCTGCTGTCGAGCGTGGTGACATTGACATCGCTTATGTGGATCGCTCCTGTAGAAGAGTTCTGAAGCTGAAGTTTGAATTGGGACTGTTTGAGGATCCCTATCCTCATGAGGAACTCCTGGCTTCTGCCATGGATAATACAGAAAACAATATCTATTCCCATGAGGCAGCCTGCAAGTCCATCACTCTGATGAAGAACGACGGCATCCTGCCCATCCGTGATACCAAGAAGAAAATATTGGTGGTCGGCCCCACCGGCAACTGCCTGCGGCTAATGATCGGCCACTACACCTATGTTGCTATGGCAGAAATGCTGATGCTGATGATGACCCAGGGTAAAGAAGTCCAACCCGGCGTCAATCCTGACGATGTGATGACTGAAGAGGACAAGAATCAGAGCAGTGCTTTCGACGGAGTTGCTGCCAAAATGTCCACCAGCAATCTGTCGGACAAGTATCTTCTGGATGACCTGATCCGCAAGATGTATCCCGGCGCAAAAACCATGGTAGAGGGGCTGAAGGAATTCTTCGAGTCCGTGGAATTTGTGGAAGGCTGTGACTACAAGGGCGATGATACCAGCCACATTCCGGAGGCTGTCGAAGCCGCGAAGAAAGCGGATGTTGTCATCGTCGCGGTTGGTGGCAAGAATGGACTGGGTGGCTCGTGCACCACCGGCGAAGCCGTTGATAGCAGCAGCCTGGATCTGATGGGGCAGCAGGAACTGCTGATGCGTGAGATGTATAAGGCCAACCCCAACATGGTGATTGTCCATACCGATGGACGCCCCCTGTGCAGTGAGTGGGCTTATGAAAATGTGCCTGCCATTATTGAAGGCTGGCTGCCTGCCACCTATGGCGGACAGGCTATCGCAGAAGTCATTAGCGGCGCATACAATCCGGCTGGCAGAACACCTTTGAGCGTCCCCAGGACCGCAGGCCATTTACCGCTCTATCATTATCAGAACAACGGTTCTTCTGCAGCGCATGACACCGGCTTGATCAACACCGGCTATATCAACAGCTCCAGCTCCGCTTTGGCCTGTTTCGGCCATGGCTTAAGCTATACAACTTTCTCTTACGGCGATTTAAAACTTCAGGAATTGGATACAGACACCTTGGAAACCAGCGTCGTGGTGACCAATACCGGCGACACGGATGGAGAAGAAGTGGTACAGCTGTACGGTAAGGATCTGTTGGCCAGCATCATCCGTCCCAGGCAGGAGCTGGTGGGCTTTAAGCGCATAGCGCTGAAGGCCGGCGAAAGCAAGAAGGTGCGCTTCCGGTTCCGCAAAGATCAGCTTGCATTCCAGAATGTGGACTTTGAATGGATTATCGAAAAGGGTAAGTTCCAATTATTTGTTGGAGGAAGCAGTGATGATGTCCGTGCTACCGTGGAATACATCCAGAAAGAAACTGAGCATATCGACCCCAGAACCAGAGGCTTCTATGCCGACTGCATCGTGGAAGCGGTCTGACGCACGTTCCGAGGAGGAGCGATCATGATAAAACAATTATCTATTTACGAAAGCCAGATTCTGCATAAAAACGCGTCGAATCTGTTTGGCATTTTTCTGGAAGATATCAACTTTTCTGTTGACGGAGGTTTGAATGCCAATAAACTCAACAACTACAGCTTTGACAGTTTCTATCCTCCTAAGGGCACTTCCATGTTCGGGGATCTGCTTTTTAAGGAGCACTTGAAACCGGTTTATGATAGACTGCGATTCTGGGAGATTACCGGATTCGTACAATCTTGCAATAAGGATTCCAAATTCAAAAGCGGCTGGTTTGCCCGTGTTGTCGGCGATGCAACGCTGAAGAACAAAGGACATAACGGCGGAGGAAAGCATAAAAACAGACCTGCGATTTCTGTCAAAGCAGGTGAGAAATATGAGGTCTCCTGCCTGTTAAGAAGTGTGAATTTCAGCGGGACAGTGTCTGTGTATGTGGAAGATGAAAGAGGCAACTTGCTGACTGATAAGCAAGTTGTAACCTTTAGCACAGACTGGGAAAAGCAGACCGTCAAGCTGACTGCTGTAAAGGATGCCTTTGGCAAGTTCGTAATCTGTACGAGCGGTACTGGAACCATCGACCTGGACCAATTGTTCTTTATGGAAGAGAACTACTGGGGCAAGGGCGATGCCAAGTATGATATCGGCGGCAAATTCCGGCGGGATCTGGTGGAAATGCTGCGGGAAATGCATCCCAGATTCATGCGCTTCCCCGGTGGCGGTCTGGTTGGCGGTGTTCATAAGGATACGGCCTATGAATGGAAGGATACGATCGGTCCCCTGGGCGACCGTAAAGGTGCAATTAACAATCCTTGGGGTCTGAATCAGAGCGGCTATTTCCAGAGTTATCAGATTGGCTTTTACGAGATGCTTTGCCTGTGCGAAGACCTGGAAATGGAGCCTGTACCTGTTCTATGGGTCGGTCTGACCGGCAGAGGTCAGTTTATCACCCATAAGGGATTAGATTTGGATTCCCAGGAATACCAAGAACGGATCATTCAGAACTATCTGGACTTTATTGAATTCGCCAACGGAGATCCGGAAACTTCAAAATGGGCCAAAAAGAGAGCAGACATGGGACACCCCCAATCGTTCAACGTGAAATACATTGGCGTAGGCAACGAAAACACCGGCAAGTACTATACCAAGTCCTTTTTGAAGATTTACAATGCCGTTAAGGCAAAATATCCTGCTATGACGCTGATCATGTCCACGGGTTCCTATTATGATTCCAAGACCTGCCGCAGACAATGGCAGGACGCCATCGATCATAATCTGGATTGCCTGATGGATGGTCATACCTACAGCGCACCGGAGTGGTTTCGGGAAAATACACACATCTTCGACAAGAATGATCGCGGTGGTCAGCACCTGTTCCTGGGCGAATACGCTGCCGGCAACTCCTATTCCGGCAATTGCAAGCAGCCCAACTCCTACGAATCCGCACTGGCAGAAGCAGCGTTCATGACCGGTATCGAGCGGAACAGCGACTTTGTAGATCTTGCCTGTTACGCTCCACTGTTTAACATGATTGGCGGAACCCAGTGGCGGCATAATCTAATCGACTTCAATCAAAGAACAGTCGTTCACTCCACGAACTACTTGGTGCAGAAGCTGTACTGCAATGCCGTGGGTAAGAATGTGTACAAAACTTCTTTCACAGACGAAGACGGCGTGTATGTCAGCGTCAGCGGCGATGAACAGGAAAAGTTCGTAAAAATTGTCAATACAAGCGAGGAAATAGTGGAGTTGGATATTTCTTTAGAAGCCCCTGTTAGCGGAAAAATCATCTGTGAATTCGTTCAGCATGATGATTTAGCGGCGACCAACACCATCGACTTCGATGGTGAACCGACAGAGCCGGTGAGAATTCAGAGTATGAATCTCAAAGTACAGAACGGAAATGTCCATCTTACTATGCCTAAGCATGCATTTTATGTGCTGACAATCAACACTTGAGTTATATAACATCTTGAGCTTAGTAAAGTGTTATTGTCATTATCTTGCTTTGGCATTTTAATGTCCTCCTGATGTGTTATTTCGGTGTAACTGGCAGGTCACACTTGTACTATAACACATCAGGAGTTTTTTAACTGCCCCACCGGTAAACCTCTTCTGAACCCCGCCACTATGGCGGGGGTTTCGGATTACAAAAAAAGCAGCGCTTATTTGCGCTGCTTGTTTCTACTCATGTAAAATATTAGTTTTCAGCTACGAATGCCGCGCCGTAGATACCGGCGTCATTTCCGGCGGTAGCAACGACAATCTCGGCAATATCGTCAAAAAATGTCTTTTGCTTGATGTTCTCGCGAAGCGGATTCATAATAAAGTCGCCTGCGCCGCTCACACCGCCGCCGATGGCGATTTTCTCGGGATCGAGGAGATTGATCAGCGAAGCCAAATAGGAGCCCAAATCGTCGATAAACGCGTTTACGATGGCATTGGCAAATTCGTCGCCGGCTTTTGCCGCGTCGATCACCGCTTTTGCGTTATTCCAGCCATAGACCTTGCCATCCTTGGCGAGGCGGGTTGCAGCGCAATAGCTTTCCGCACATCCCGCGTTCCCGCAGGTGCAGGGGCGTCCGCCGTTGACAAGGATCATGTGACCGGGCTCGGAGCCATTGCCTCTGCCGCCGCGGAACAGACGACCGTTCAGAATCAACCCGCCCCCCAAACCTGTGCCGAGCGTCACCATCACTGCGGTCATACAGCCGCGAAGCGAACCGATTTTATTCTCGGCAAGCACTGCCGCATCGGCGTCGTTAACAAGATAAACGGGCTTATGTAAACGATCCTCGAGTATTTTTTTCAAAGGCGTGTGATCAAATCCGAGGTTATACGCATTCAGCACGACGCTGGCAGTCGCATCCAAGCTGCCGGGTACGGCGACGCCGATGGAGCTCACGGGCTCTTCCTCACCCTCCGACAGGATATTCACAAGCTGCTCGCAGGTAGCCAATACCTTGTCAAAGTCCTTGTCCTGCGGGAACGGCAACGATCCCTTCCGCTGCAAAACGCCGTCGTCGGTCACAAAACCGGCCGCAATATTGGTTCCGCCGATGTCAAATCCGATTTTTGCCATTTTTCTCTCCTGTTATCGAATAATATTCTTTTGCAAAGACCTTCCAATGATCCATTGATGAAACGGTCTCTCGATACAATACGTTGCAAGGATCGCCGTTGCAAAGGTCAACACGACGCCTTCAACGGTTATGATCCATTGCATTTGCGCGCCAAGCGCCGTTACGTCCGCCCCGGAATTGCATCCGAAGGATTTGCGAAGCTGTATGATGATGAAATGATGCCATAGATACACATTGTAGGATACAGCGGCTATGGATCCGAGAATGCGATTATCCAACAATGCGCGTATCGGCTTCGGCGCAATGCACAGACCAAGCACCAGAACCGTATACACAAGCGACAGCGGATAGCGCCATGTCAACTGCCACAGCTGTACCGATGCGGAATGCAGGCAGGCTGTATACATCCATTTCAGGCATGCCAATGCACCGATGACACAAAGCAAACCGAGAATGCTCCAAACCGGCTTCAGCGGTGCGCGATTGACAAACCATACGTATAGATACGCGCCGAGCATGCCGTTTGCAAATACCGGCAGAAACGACGGAAACCGATTGACCCAAACGCTTAGATCTGTCTGTTTCGAATAGAACAGATAGATAAAGCCGACTCCGAGACCAACCATGCCGATGTAGATCCATACCGGATATCGCAAGAACCATTTGCCGAGCAGCGGCAATATCGCATAGAAAATCAGCTCGATCACAACGGTCCACAATACGCCGTTAATCGCCGTAAACAGATATGTATCCGCACGAAGCATGAAAGTAAAACTCAAATGCGTCAGCAGATCCCGCCACATAAAGGCTGTTCTTCCGGCATAAGTCCCTTGCAGAAGCGCGACGGCGAACATGACGATTACCGAGAAATAATAGCTCGGTAAGATTCTCGCCGCTCTTTTCCGGTAAAATACGCCGACTGAATCTATGGACGTTCCCTCAAAGTGCTGCCGAGCATAGGGCAAAAAGAGAACAAACCCGGACAGCAGGATCATCAAATCGACGCAAAGATATCCGCAGCGTCGCAGCAAATTGAAGTCGATGGAGCTGAACCCGAACCGCTCCAACGCAGGCGCCGGGTAATACGGCATCAGCCATGTTTGCTGCCAAAAATGGAACCATACGATAATCAGGATCGCGACTGCGCGGATCCCGTCCAGCACACCGATATGCTTTGTATCATAGGCAAACCACCGGCTGCCGTTTTTCGCTTGTTCCATACTTCCCTTATTATAATCAAAACAGACGCGTTTTTCAATCCCTATTTTATCGAAAAAACATCGCCGAAGCGATGTTTCAGTACATTGTATTGCGTATGATATTATTCCCACTCGATAGCGCCGATGCTGTCCAGATACTGTTCGCTGTATTCCAAATAGTCATCGACAAAGCGCATGCAGTACATTTTCTGCTCGGGGAACTCCTCTGTGAGCTTGCCGAACAAAGCGTCAAACGCTGCATCATCGTCGTACTCGGCACCGTCGTTTACGCCGGAATCCTCCATGAACTGTTCATCCAGTGCCACAACACGATCCAACATCGCGTCAAAAACATCCGCAGGCAGAATCAGAAAATCACCCTGCTCCGTAAACTTTTGTTTGATAAATGCTTTGGCATTTTCCAAGCTGTATTCTTCTTCCATAGTAGCCTCCTGTCAGCTTATGGATTCAGTATACCACGATTATCTGAAAATTCTACCCCTAATTTTGAATTCCGCATAATTTCGGAAAGCGAAGCTCGACTGCCATACGATCCGAGCGCCGATAACAGATCTTCTTCATCTATAATTCCAACAGGACGATTTCGATCGTCCAGTACGCAGATCATGTGGTAGGCGCCGGAATGCATCTCGCTGACTGCTTTGCTGAGAAGTGCTGTTTGCCGCAGCACAATTGCATGAACAGGCAACGCCTTTCCTTGCAACAGGACTTGACGATGCTGGAGAATCGTATTCGCACCTGCCGAATCCCTGCGGATAAAAGCGGTTATGGAGCATGCAGACATGGATACAGCGAACAGAAGCATACCGGCTTCCCTTCGCTGTAAAAGCTCCCATACGCCCAAAAACATACCAATCACTTCCATACAGAATGATGTCAGCATCATGATGTTTCGGACAAATCTTTGCGTATGCACGCGTTCTAGGACGGATTGCAGCACTCTGCCGCCATCTAACGGGAAAACCGGCAAAAGATTGCCGAACCCGAGGACGAGGTTTGCCGTCAAAAACGAACTGAGAAAAGCTGGTGCGGACGTATAGAAATGCAGTAGCAAGGCGACGGCGCCTGCGGCAACACAATTTGCAGCCGGTCCCGCGATTGCTATCCAAGCCGTATTTCGCCCTTCCCCGTCCGCTGTGTCAAGCTGCATCCATGCACCGAATGGCGTCACGCGGAGAATATCGATCCTAAACCCCGTTTTTCGGGCTGTTAGTATATGTGCCGTTTCATGCAAACCAAGAGCAAGGATCGCACAAAAAACGACATGCCACGGATACAGAATCAAGTATGCACAAAGGATCGGAACGGTTTCAAGGGAAATGGATATTTCCGTGTTTCCTACATTACAGCATCGCATTACGTCCCTGCACGGATAGGTCAATATACTGCGAAGGATCCTGCTGCAATCCGGCTTTTTCTACAGCAATGTACAAACTTCTGCCGACCGGAACGCTGCCAAGCAGCGTATCGGCCTGCACGGTATCATTCTTATGCAGTTCGATTGTTTCAAGTCCGTATATTTTCAGAACAATATCATCTTCCCCGGCAATCGAAACGCAATTGCCGTATTGCGCATCTGTATCAATGGATAATACTATACCCTCTATTCCCGCACGCACGGTTTCTTCGGCGGCGGATAATCGCAAAAGCATGGAGTCGCGCAGCAATTCTACGTCGTTGGCTTTGACCGGCGCAGACCATTTCGCTTCACGTTCCACAAATCGCAGCGCACCGAGCGCGTCGTCCGTCGGCAGCGGTTCGTTGCTTGTGAAGCTGCCGACCTCCTTCCATCCTTCAGATGGTACGCCTGTCATGCGGATGGCAAAAGCCGCTAACATCATAAAGAAGCAGACGCCGATTTTAATGGCGTTCTTCCCCGTCCATAGATCGTTTGTTGATTTTTTAGCAGCCCCTTCCCCGTTCACGGTAAAATCGGAAACGCGATGGACCTGCTGCGACGTGGAATGTACTTCAACAGTATGCAGTTTCATAGGAATTCCCTCCTTTGCAACAATTTACGTAGCTGTCGGGAAATCTATGACAGAAAAAGGCTCCCAAATCGTATTTGGGAGCACTTGCAGTCTTAGGATACCGGCGGTTGCGTCGCATCGACATAGGGAAATGCCGGATCGCCTTCGATATCTTCGATTCGCCAGTTGTCGGTATACGGCGCTTCGCCCGGAATGATCTTGAGCCGAACGGGCGGCGGCGTCGGCAAAACAAGCTGTTCGCGGATCGCTTTGGTTTCCATATCGTTTTTGCTGCCTTCGCGGACGATACAGGTAGTATCATAACTGATGTTATAATAAATCCACCGCGCATCCGGGACGGTCAGACGGACACACGCATGCGACGCTTTCGTGCCGAGGTTATTATAGACGGTCGTTTGATATGTGCTTAAGTCGGACTTAGTATACAGGATCGAATGGAAATATGTACGGCTGCGGATCAGCGACCAATACTGCGCAAATTCCCCCGTGCCGACAAATCGCCCGAAGCGCAATTTAACAGGCTGCATTTTCCAATTTCCGAGACGGGTTTCGGAACCGACGCGGGAGCTGCCGGAGGAACAGAGCATATACCGTACGGGTATCGTGTATTCTCCGTTGGCGTCCTTTCTATAAACCAAAACGACTTGCCAATAGGTATCGACAATGATCTGATAGGTGTCCGGCGAAGGATAGTATTTCGGCAAAATGTATTTTGTCTCATCAAAAGGATGATCTACGTCCAAGTCGCCTAAACTGCCGACAAGCTCTTCAAACGACATATTGACGGTCGGCGCATAATAGGAAAATGGGATTTCCGTCGGCTCCGGCGTGGGGGTCGGTATCGGCGTAGGCGTCGGTTCCGGCGTCGGAACAGGCGTGAAGCCCGGCGTATAGGTAGCGGAGACAATCTCGGCGGCAATGACCGGAAGGCTTGTAGCCGGCACGCCTGTGACGATTTCGGAGGTATGCTGTACGGTTTCCTGTTCGCTCGACGGCACAGATGCCTCTACGGCGTCCGGCGAACTGCATGCGAGACAGGAAAGCAGCGAAACAGCGGCGAGCACCGTTGCGGTGCATGTATGAAGATGGTGCAAAAAATGTCTGTTCATAACAGAATTATTGTAACACAAGCGATTTTTCAGGTAAAGAATCAAATATGTTATTTCTGTAAATCTTCTGCGAATTAGGTGATTTTCGATAAGAGCAAATACTGTCGCAAAAAAATGCCTGCCCGTACGGCAGACACTTTAAAAACGATCACAAGCTGATGTATTATGTTTTGATAATAAACTTTTCTCCGCATTTATGGCAGGTCACACGAATCTTGCCTTTATTGCGCGGCGCACGCAGCTGCTGCTTGCACTTGGGACACCGAAAATACTTGTAGGTATTGCGATTGCACCAACGCTCTTTCAGCCCCTCCCACTTGCGGCGAACCTTATTCGCTTGATACAGATAGCGTGTATTCTCTGCCTGTCGTTTGCCGACATTGCGGGAGAAGGCGCGAAAGATACTGTATACACACAGAGCCAATCCGCCGAGATAGAAAACCCAGTACAAAACACGAAATACAACGGATGCAACGGCATGTGCCGCAAGTGCGCTGCTGATGATGGTGAAGA
>ODAI012903220.1_pt1 | contig 20972 bp, 18 predicted proteins | sample 1539321 | NCBI WGS metagenome assembly ODAI01 (sample SAMN02144231, study PRJEB22623) | gut metagenome | biome: sheep rumen | host: Ovis aries | place: New Zealand
ATTAACGATCCAACTAAAATTAAAGAAGATCTCGGCTGGTATCCGGAAACTCCGTTTGAGGTCGGTATTGTTAAGACCATAGACTGGTATCTGGAAAACGAAGAGTGGATGGAAAGAGTAACATCCGGCGCTTATCAGAGTTACTACTTGGAGATGTATAAAAATAGACAGTGAGGGTTGGCAAGATGAAAGTATTTGTTACAGGGGTTTGTGGGCAGCTCGGGCATGATTGTGTGAATGAACTGGCATCTCGCGGATATGAGGCGGTTTGCTCTGATATTCAGGAAAGCTATAGCGGCGTTGAGGACGGGAGCGCAGTTGTAAGTGCTCCGTATGTACAGCTTGATATTACAGACCGGGATGTGGTACAGGAGAAGATAGCAGAAATTAAACCGGATTCTATTATCCATTGCGCGGCATGGACAAATGTAGATGGTGCAGAAGATAAGCAGTACATCGTTCATCAGATCAATGCCGTGGGCACACAGAACATCGCTGATGCGGCGAAGACTATAGATGCAAAGATGTTGTATCTTTCCACAGACTATGTTTTTGACGGTCAGGGTGAGCGCCCCTGGGAGCCGGATGATAAGTGCTATGCACCGTTGAATGTATATGGACAGAGTAAACTGGATGGAGAGATAGCAGTCGCAAATACAGTGGAAAAATACTTCATCGTCCGTATTGCTTGGGCATTCGGTCTCAATGGTAAGAACTTCATCAAGACTATGATCAATGTGGGTAAGACACATGATACGGTGAAGGTCGTGAACGACCAGATTGGCACTCCGACTTATACACTGGATCTCGCAAGATTACTGGTCGACATGATTGAGACGGAGAAGTACGGTTATTATCATGCTACCAATGAGGGTGGATACATCAGCTGGTATGACTTCTGTGTAGAATTCTATAAGCAGTATGGGCTGACAACTACCGTTGTTCCTGTATCAACTACCGAGTACGGGCTTTCCATTGCTGCTCGTCCATTCAATTCACGCTTGGATAAGTCGAAGCTGGTAGACGCTGGTTTCACACCACTTCCTACATGGCAGGACGCGGTCAGCAGATACTTGAAGGAGGCTCAGTTATAATGGCGTTCACATTTGAAAAAACAAAATTACCGGGAGTTGTGATCATACAACCGCAGGTGTTCGGCGATTCTCGTGGATATTTTATGGAGAGTTTTAAAGCTCCGGACTTTGCGGCAGCAGGTTTGCCTGTGAATTTCGTCCAGGATAATGAATCTTCATCCACAAAGGGTGTGCTTCGTGGCCTTCATTTTCAGAAGGATCATACACAGGGCAAGCTTGTTCGCGTCACTCATGGCGAAGTATTTGATGTCGCTGTGGATGTGAGACCGGGATCTGAAACATACGGTCAGTGGGTCGGTGTTACGCTGAGCGCTGAGAAAAAGAACATGTTCTACATCCCGGAAGGTTTTGCTCACGGGTTTCTGGTATTAAGCGACACAGCAGAGTTCGTCTATAAATGCACGGATGTATATGATCCGGCAAGCGAGGGCGGTGTTCCGTGGAATGATCCGACTATAGCTGCTGAATGGCCAAGCCTTGATGTTCCGTACAAAACATCAGAGAAAGACGAGAAACATGAGCCTTTTGCTACTCAGGACTTTACTTGGGCGGAGAAGTGGCTGTGAAGGGAGGCATAGATGAAAGGTATCGTATTAGCAGGTGGAGCAGGGACAAGACTGTATCCACTCACAATGGTGACATCGAAGCAGTTGCTTCCTATCTATGATAAACCGATGATATATTATCCGCTGAGCACTCTGATGCTGGCAGGGATTAAGGATATTCTGATTATCAGTACGCCTACAGATACACCAAGATTTGAAAGCTTATTAGGTGATGGAAGTCAGTTCGGAGTGAATCTTAGCTACTGTGTTCAGTCTAGTCCCGACGGATTAGCACAAGCTTTCCTGCTTGGTGAAGAGTTCATCGGTGATGATGCCTGTGCAATGGTTCTGGGTGATAACATTTTCCATGGTAACGGATTCAGGAAACTTTTGAAAGCCGCTGTGAAAGATGCTGAGGAAGAGAAACGGGCTACAGTTTTCGGTTACTACGTTCCGGATCCTGAACGATTTGGTGTGGTTGAGTTCGATGAAAACGGAAAGGCGCTGAGTATAGAGGAAAAGCCGATAGAGCCGAAGAGCAATTATGCTGTAACAGGACTTTATTTCTACCCTGCAGGTGTGAGCAAGAGAGCTCATGAGGTTAAACCGAGCGCAAGAGGAGAGCTGGAGATCACTACTCTCAATGAGATGTATCTGCATGATAATCTTCTTGATGTTCAGTTGCTCGGCAGAGGCTTCGCATGGCTTGATACCGGGACAATGAGTAGCTTGCTTCAGGCATCCAACTATGTGGAGATGATACAGACCAGACAAGGAATTACAATCTCTGCTCCGGAGGAGATTGCCTTTATAAATGGGTTCATTGAAAAAGATAAGCTACTGGAGAGCGCAAAGGCGTATGGCAAGAGCCCGTATGGAGAGCATTTGAAGGCTGTGGCTGAGGGAAAGGTACGTTATTAAAGATACATACTTTCACTCAAATACTCAAAGCAGTAAAACAAAGGGCACTGGGCAGGTATGGATTCAAACAACTATTTGTAACAAGATACACATGACGGAAAGAGGATACAACATATGGGTCTTAAGAGACTGAAGCGGTTAGCAAAACTTAAACACATGTCAGAATTCAGTGCTGAAACATTAATCACTGATTTTGGCTTATATGAATCTGCCGTCATTGACCTTCGTCCTGTGCTTTTAATAGAAGAGGATGAACCGAGGATTGAAGTCAACTCAGATGTGAAGATGCTTCAACATATTATATTAAGCATTTGAACTGGACAGGGCATCCGGCTGATGAACAGGGGTTTCAGATGCGTCCTACTTATTGGGTTGGTCATGCCCACAATATTTATTTGCAATGGGGAACTGAATTTGGCATCCCGGTCATGGTTCTTTTTATGATTTTGATTCTATGGACCATCGGACATCTGATCAGGCGCTTTCATGCGACTAGGGATCCGCAGTACGCAGGGCATTTACTATTTTTTCTTGTTCCCTGTCTGTTTGGAATGCTGGAATTCTGTTGGGGAGCGGGAAGCCTGCCGATTGCATTGATGTTTTTGGCATGGGGCAGAGTGATGTGCAGAACGGAAAGCAAAAAAACAGGTGTTCAATGTAGCTACGTATCTTGATGAGGCGTTGGACAGTGTGGTTTATCAAACCTATTTAGTGTTATGAAAAAAGCAATGAATGAAACCGAATCCTTCAAAACAACGATTACGGCCAATCACCGTCTTCTGGATCTCCATCTCAGGGAGACCTTTCAATACCGTGATCTGATCGTCCTGTTTGTGAAGCGCGATTTTACCGCGCTCTACAAGCAGACAATCCTTGGATCTCTATGGGCGATCATCCAACCGCTATTGACAACGGTGGTCTTTACCGTTATATTCGGCAATCTGGCGAAGCTCACCACGGCGGATATTCCCGGAGAATTCGCGATTCCGGGTTTTCTGTTTTACATGACGGGCAACATATGCTGGAGCTATTTTTCCTCGACGTTACAGGCTACCTCTAATACTTTTCTGATCAACCGCGCCACCATGGGCAAGGTCTATTATCCCCGCTTGGTTTCCCCTATTGCAACGGCATTCTCCAATCTGATCTCCTTCGGAATACAACTGGTCATGTTCATGGGGATATGGATGATATACTTTTTTACAGGCGAAACGAGCATCCGTGTGACACCGGTGTTGGCATTGCTTCCGCTTCTGGTGATACAGATGATTATCTTGTCGGTGGGCTTTGGCATTATCATCTCCTCCGTCACCACAAAATACCGCGATCTGGCGATGCTGGTGGGCTTTGGTCTGCAGCTATGGCACTATGCCTGTCCGGTGGCCTACGGTCTGCAGCTGGTGCCCGAGAAGTGGGTGAACCTCTATATGCTCAACCCGGTGACGCCGGTCATAACAACATTCCGTTATGCGGCGTTCGGCTTCGGGTATTTTGATCTGCGATGCTATCTGATCAGTTGGGTGATCAGTTTGCTGGTATTTTTCATTGGCTTGATCCTGTTTAGCCGCATAGAACGTACTTTTATGGATACGATTTGAGAGGACAAGCGTATGGAAGAACTGATGCTGAAAATTGACAATGTCTCCAAAATGTATAAGCTGGGGCAAATTGGCGGCACAACGCTTCGGGACGAGCTTCAGCGGTTGAACGCGCGGCTTCGTGGTCGTGAGGATCCGACAAAGAAAATCGGCACGAGAGACTATAGCAGGGGCGAAACCTTCATGGCCTTGGACGGCGTTTCCTTCGATGTGAAAAAGGGTGAGCGCGTGGGCATCATCGGACACAACGGTGCGGGCAAGTCCACTCTTTTGAAGCTGATCTCCCGGATCACAGCTCCTACCGGCGGCAGCATCGGTTTGAACGGACGCGTAGCTTCCATGCTGGAGGTGGGTACCGGCTTCCACGGGGAGCTTACCGGGCGGGAGAACATCTATATGAACGGCGCTATCCTCGGAATGACAAAGAAGGAGATCGATGCGAAAATTGAGCAGATCATTGACTTTTCCGAGTGCCGTCAGTTTATCGATACTCCGGTGAAACGCTATTCCTCCGGCATGTATGTCAAGCTGGCATTCTCTGTTGCTGCATATCTGGACAGCGAGATTATGATCATGGATGAGGTCTTGGCCGTGGGTGATATGACGTTTCAGAAGAAGTGTCTGGACAAAATGAACGATGTGTCGAAATCGGAGGGGCGCACCATCCTTTACGTCTCCCACAACATGAACACCATCCGTGAGCTTTGCGACCGGGTCATTGTTCTGGATCATGGGAAGGTTGCGTTCAATGGTGGTCTGGAAGAGGGGATCGGAATGTATATGGAGACAGCATTTCACAATGAATTATCCATTGATTATAGCAATATACCCCGTTACGCTTTTCTCATAAATACAAAAGTAAGAACGACGTATACAGCATTTCCGGATGGAAAAAACGTATTCGAGCATGATGAAAAAATGCGAATCCTGTTTCGCTGGATCAATGAAAAAGATGTTACAAATCTGTGCTTGAGAATTGAGATTGTGACCCTTGACGGACAACCAATCGGTACCACGTTCCTATATGATTTTTATGATGGTTGTAAAGATGATCAGGGTGAAGCGTGCATTTTAGTTGATGTGAGTTGTATTGCACCCGGAAGATACACAATGTACTGTAATTTCTTTCAAAGAGGAAAACAAGGAGGCAATTCCAGCGTTGATACTGTGCCGGGGTTATGTTTTGAAGTGTTGCCATACAGTGATATTGTTTGGAACAGAAAAAAGTGGGGAAGTATCATGTTGCCAGACCTGCAGCTACAACCCTTTGAAAAAGGAGGAAACACAAAATGAATATTATAAGACTTGCCCAAAAGAGCGCAAACATTCACAATCGGTTATTAAAACGATCCGATGTCAGGATGGAGGTTGTTTGTGAGGGAAAAGTGATAACCAGAGAAATGGCATACGATGTTATTGACGATAGTTCTTTGCGAAGTGTGTTTAAAAGGTATCAGGACTATACGAGATACCGGACGTTTGAACTCGTTGCTGATGAAATTAAAAAGAAATACACTCCAGAAGAACTGTCTCGTTTTTGTGTCGCTGAAGCAGGCGTATTCAAGGGTGACTTCGCATGGATTATCAACGAAAGATTTCCCGAATGCGAGATGTTCCTTTATGATACTTTTGAAGGATTTGATGAAAACGATTTGATAGATGAGGCTAGTCATTCATTTACCGAAGAAGGAAAGATCAAACGTCTTAATGGTCATTTTGGAAACTTAGCCGAAGGCAGTGAATCAAGGATAAAAGCAGTAAAGAGTAAATTAAAATATAAGGAGAAATGCCATATTCAAAAAGGGTATTTCCCAGATTCGGCAAATATGGAAAAAAAGAAATACTGGGTTTTTGTGTCATTAGATATGGATTTATACCGTCCAATGAAGGCGGGACTGTTCTATTTCTGGCCCAATATGGTCGAAGGAGGGGTAATATTCGTTCATGATTATAACAACAAAGACTTTAGCGGAATAAAGAAAGCTGTTGCGGAAGCCGAAAAGGAATTCGGCAGGATTTATAAAATTCCAATCAGTGATCAAGGCGGGACATTAATTCTTTGTAAATAGTTCAGATACTGTTCTGACATAGGAAGGAAGTAATAAAGTGTCAACTATTATCGACAATATCAACAAGGATGATACGGAGTCCACTTCTCGTCCGTATGTTAGCGTTATTATCCCAGCATATAATGCACAGGTCTTTATTTCATTCGCAATTGAATCTGTAATGATACAACCATTCAAGGAGATTGAAGTGTTGGTTTTAGACGATCAATCATCTGATGATACACTGTCTGTTTGCAGATCCCTTGAAGGAATTTATCCGCGTTTGCGTATTTTTGAACTAAGAAAATGTGGTGCTGGTGCGGCGAGGAATATAGGAATCCGAAACGCAAAAGGTGTATGGGTGATGTTCCTTGATAGCGACGATCTATATCTGAAAGATGCTATCAATGAGAACTTTTCTGAGAAGCTAAGGGAATATGAAAAGAATGGGGTTGAGGTTGTCTATACACCGGTGGCATTCTCGGATTATGCCATAGCAGAGCAACTCAAGAAGATTCCTGCAGAGGCTGATCCTGGAATTATCCCAAGAACTCATTTTGCTGGATGCATCTACAGAAGGGACTTTCTAATTAAGAATAATCTTGCTTTCTATGAATATCAGAGGCAGGATATCGAGACTGCCTTTCGGTTTCTGGTCAGGCAGGCGACAGACAAAATGGTTGCTGATGACAGTATGCTGTTTTTTCTCCGGCGAAACAATCCTATTAGTAATACGCATACATGGGATATACAGGTTCTAACAGAAGTAAAGGGCCTTGTGTATTATGACCTTTATTTGAAAAATTCAAACGACGAGAAAGTACGGGGGTTACTATATAAAATCAGCTTGAAGCAGGTTAGGGACTATTTTAGGAACTGCAATTGCACCCGGTTTGTGAAAGACCGGTCGACATTTTCTAAGATGAGGAGCATCTACATGACTGCGCTGATAAAAAACGGCTCCCTGACACGAAGAATCTACGGATGCAGATGGGTACTTGGTTCGCTTCGGGATTATATGTTGGCAGTTCTGTTTTTACGGAATTCTGTTCCAAAAACCGGATCGGCCGAAGTCGGGGAACAGGTTCTTCCTAAGATTGACAAAACCAGTTTTTTTCGACGATATGTGTTAGCAAGTGAATTCCTTTTAGACCAATCCTTTAAGTTGTCGCAATAAAACTAATACGCTTATATGCAATTTTTGATAAAAATGTCCTACATAATGATACAAAAATGGAATTGAGATAAGGATATTCAATATGTATAGAGTAAAGTATGCCAATATTCCCAATGCAGGTGATCAGCTAAATATTTATATCATGAAGCGAATCTTCCATATCGATATAGTATGTGCGGATTCGCCGTTAAATACAGATATTGTTGGTATCGGAAGTTGCTTAAAAGAATTTTACTATAACAAAAACTTTAGAATTAGAGTTTCACAAGTATTACGTCAAAAAAATGTCATTCATGTATGGGGAACGGGTTTTTTGTATGAAGAAAAAGAAAAAAATCCACGATTCTTTCGTAATATGGTTTTTCATGCGCTTAGAGGAGAATTATCAAAACAGCGTGTAGAAAAAATAACAAAAAAATCTTTAGGGGACATCCCTCTTTGCGATGGGGGAATTCTAACATCTGAATTATTTGATCATAGGATTGAAAAAAAATATGAACTTGGCATTATTCCACATTTTAGAGAGCAAGATGAACCTTTGTTCCAAGAGATGAAGAGAATCAGTAAAAAGTCAGTTCTGATTAATCTGCGTGAAGATCCTATAAAAGTATGTGAGAAAATCGGTTCATGTGATTATATACTATCCAGTAGTCTGCACGGGTTAATCATTGCCGATAGTTTTCATATTCCCAATTTGCACATAAAGGTATCAAATAAACCTTTGGGAGATGGGTTCAAATTCAGAGATTATTATTCGGGTTATGGGCTTAATACCGGTACAGTTGACGCAAATATCAGGATTCCGTCATTAAATGATATTATAGATAATTACAGAATAGAACCATCAGTGGTTGAGCAAAAAAAACGCGAAATGTATCAATGTTTTCCTTTTAAGGGGTGATTTCGATCTGGTTTTGGATATTCGCAACCGAGAAAACAATCGTTTTCCCGATATGACGTTGGAATGAGGCAGGAGGACCTAACCTAATATGAATTCTATACCCAAGGTTTCAGTGATAATTCCGGTATATAATACGGAGCGCTACTTGCAGGAGTGTCTGGACAGTGTTGTTAATCAAACGTTGCGGGACATTGAGATCATATGTGTGGATGATGGGTCCACCGACGGATCATCAGACATTTTAAGGGATTATCAATCAAAGGATGAACGAATCACTATATTGAAGCAAGAAAAAACTAATGCCGGAGCGGCTAGAAATCTCGGGCTGTCAATAGCAACGGGTGATTATCTCTCATTTTTGGACTCGGATGATTTTTTCGAGCTTACGATGCTGGAGCAGATGTATGCGTGTGCTAAAAACAGAAACGCAGACATAGTGGTCTGTGAGATGAAGGTTTTTCATGAAGATTCAAACGCAATTGTTCCCGTAAATTGGCATATCAGAAAAGAATTATTGCCCTCAAATACAGTTTTTTCCTTTTGTGACATTAAGAGCAACGCTTTCCGCTGTATCGTTTCCTACGTCTGGGATAAACTGATAAAACGAGACATTGTTATAAAAAACCAACTGCAATTTCAATCTCAGCAAGTATATAATGACGTCGTTTTTGCCTATTCAGCAATGATCTCGGCAGAAAGAATCACGGTTTTAGATAAATATCTTGTTTATAACCGAATAAGGACCGCAAAAGATTCTATAACAGATTTTCGTTATTATCATATTGATTGTGTACATTCGGTTCTGTCTGGACTGAGAGAATTCCTTGCGAGAAAGGGAATATATGAACAGTATAAAAGAGATTACATTTGCTATGCGGTCCATTTGATGCATCATACTTATATAGGAAATAAAAATGATACGGCCATAAAGAAAGAAATGCAAAAAAAGATTGCCTTATGGTTGGAGGAATTTGATATAACAGGGCATACGCCTATATATTATTTCGAATTGATGACATATCAGGATCTTTTGCAAAAGATAGATTCTAAAGCAACTGTTGCAGAATGTGCATGGCTTCAACCGGAACTGGACCGCCTGCAAAAGTCGCCTCTATGTCGTGTCGCCCGCTTTCGTAACAGACTTTTAGGAACAATCAAGGCTGTTTCTCGATGTGTCAATGAGAAGGGTATCCGTTACACGATCCACCGGATTGGAGAAAAACTCATAAACCGCAGTAACCAGATGAGAGATGTGCTATGAAAACGGGGCGATGAGGTTTTCGATTTATGAATATTCTTATTTCTGTAAATGATAAGTATCTGGACGTAGCGGAGACGATGCTATTTTCGCTCAGAAGGAATACGGAGGAAGCAATAGATGTATTTCTGCTCAACTGCAGCTTGCCGCAGATCCGAATCCTCCGGTTTAAGAAGTATCTGGAGTGCAAATGCGACATGACCTTGTCTGTGATCGATGTGGACTCCGCTTTTTTTGTTTCATTTCCCATAGAGAGTTGTTTTAGTATAGAGATGTATTTTCGGATACTGGCACAGTTTTTTTTGCCGGAGTCGTTGGAGAGGGTACTTTGGCTGGATGCTGATATCATTATTCTGAGAGATATCGCAACGTTTTATCACCAATCCTTTGATGGAATGAAGTACGCGGTTTGTCCAGACAGAGGTAACCCTGATCAGACCACTGTTAGCCAGTCCGTCCGGGTTCAAAAAAAACGTCTGGGCATTCCCGATAATCATTTGTATTTTAACTCGGGTGTCATGCTGATCAACCTTGCTCTGTTGAGGCAGGAAACGCGAATAGATCAAATAATGCAAAAGTGCATAGAGCTGAAGGACAGGCTGTTATATCCGGATCAGGACTTGCTGAACACTCTTTTTGTCAGGCAAGTCAAATATGCCGAGAAGATATATAATTATCAGCTTCTTGGAAAGAGGAAAATACCCAAAGACGATATTGAGCAAGTATCAATTCTTCATTACACAGGCGACAAAAAACCCTGGGATTATCGTTATATGAATAGCGCTTCCAGATATTATTGGAAAACAAAACTTGCACAGGGACATATGCTTGAAACTATGAAGAACTATGTGTTAGCAATAGGATATCGGACATATATATTTTTGCGTGATATAAAAGACCTCTTAATATGATACAGCATGAAGTACGTTTGAATGAAAGCGGAAGTGTAGTTTATAAAGGAGTGATTATATGCCGGAAGTATCTGTAATCATCCCGGTCTATAATGTCGAGCCTTATCTTCGTCGTTGTCTGGATAGTATTCTGGTTCAAAGCTTTACTGATTTTGAATTGATTTTGGTGGATGACGGTTCGCCGGATAACTGCGGCGCAATCTGCGACGAATATGAAAAAAAGGACAGTCGCGTTAGAGTGATACATCAGGAAAACTGGGGCATTTCTAAGGCAAGAAACACTGGTCTTCAAATTGCCTGCGGGAAATACATCTATTTCTGTGACAGCGATGATTATGTGGAAAAGGAACTGCTGGCGGACGCAGTACGGGCAATGGACGGGTATGACATGGTCGTATTCAACAGGGATATTGTTGACGTCTATGGCAGCTGTGTTCAACCCGCGTCTGTTTTTCATATTCAATCAGAGCGATGGAGTGATCTGGAATACAAATCCCGATTCATCGCGTTGGAGCTGTTTCGTTGGAAGATTGGCGGCAATGTATGGAACAAACTGTTCAGAAAATCTGTCATAGACAGGTATAATCTGTGGTTCCCGAATAACGTCAGGATCACAGAGGATATTTGTTTCTTTCTTTGCTACCTTCTTCATTCCAATTCCGTATGTGTGATTCCCGGCGTTTATTATCATTATGTAAAGCATCAAGGCTCGACGATGGATGAACAATTGACCCGATTCAATTTCGATAATAACAACGAGATCAGTAAAGCAATCTATCATCATCTGCTTCAATGTTCGGATCAGGTCATGCTGAAACAATACTATCCCCTCATTCATTACAGCACGATGAACAATGTAATAAGGCGTGCGAGAATCACCCATCCAACTCTTGATCTTCCGGGCATCCGGTCGGTGCTTTTTGAGGAAATCCAGGACACGGATTTTTTTCTTACTCAGGCCGAGGAGTTTGTCAGTGCTTGGCGTCTGGTGATCAGAAGCTGGGGGGATTGGAACCTTGGAGCGTTGGATGCTTTATCAGAGTGGGCCTATTATGTGAATGGCAATATGCATCAACTCAGAGCTCGAATGTTTGTTCTTTTTCCGCTTCAAGTTATAAAAATAATCTTGTCTCTACATGTTCGGTTGGCGCGTTGTTTGATGCGTCTTCGTAATGGTAAGAAATACGCTGGCAAAAGCGAAAGGAAAAAATGATATGCCTGAAATCTCAGTCATCATACCAGTTTATAACGTTGAACCCTATCTTCACCAGTGTATTGACAGCGTGTTAGTACAGAGCTTCCACGATTTTGAACTGATTCTGGTAGATGATGGTTCGACTGACAATTGCGGTGCGATTTGCGACGAGTATGCTGCACGGGATAACCGGATTTATGTGATCCACCAGGAAAACAAAGGGCAAGGATACGCCCGAAATGTGGGAATGGACCAGGCTGTAGGGAAGTATATCATCTTTCTAGACAGCGACGATTATTGGCTTCCTTCGACGTTGGAGACGCTACACACGGAGGCAACACGGAATCAGACGCAGGTGCTGGTGTTCGGGGCGCGCCTATTCTGGGAGGAAAAAGAGGAGTCGGAAACGGAATGTTCTTATCGGCATACTATTGAGAACGGCGTTGTCCGTTCCGGACCGGAACGCTTGAAAATAACAATGGAAGCAAAAGAGTATCATTCTCAACCCTGGTTACGCTTTTATCTGCTGGATTATTTGAAAAAAAAAGGATTGCGGTTTGATGAAGGCACTATTCACGAAGATGCAAGATTCTCTTTTCTCTCCTTTCTTTTTGCGGAACGTGTGGAATGTATTGATGAACAGTTGTATCAATATCGACAGTGGTCCGGCTCTACTATGCATAACAGCTCGATCCGAGCCTCTGCCATAGGCTTACGCGTCTGTTTGGATGGTTTGCTGGATGTATATTTTTCGCATTCTTGCTCATTAGAGGAGAAGGCTCTGCTTGGACGCTATTGCGTAAAACGGCTAATATACTTATACAAAATTTATCAGAAGGCACTTGGGAAAGGGGCGTGGAAAACTGCTCGGTGGATCCGGCGGGACTCTCGGCAGACGCTGAAACAGTTTCGGAAGATACCGAAGCTTTCACTCCACATTCGACTGGGCACATATAGTTTTTTTCTGAGCGCTATCGTTTTAACAATATATAGTTTGCTGCGGCGATTGGCGGCAGTAACCACCTATTCCGGAGCCGTTTCCAAATGAACAGTATAAGAGACTTCTGGTTATTAATGATTTAGAGAGAATAGGTAAATTAATAAATAACTAACTAAAACTTCCCATAACAAAAATGGGCTTCGTACTTTGAAAACTCTATCATACAGGCAATCAGATAGAAGAACCTAATTAATTGAAATCTTTATACCATACTGCGAAATTATGCAGTCCGGTGCGTATATTTATCTTTGGAGTAAATCCATAGTCTTCTTCAAGAGCTTTGCTGTCGGCATATGTTACCGGTACATCTCCAGGTTGCATACCTACAAGCTCTCTATGTCCTTCAAAGTCATAGTCCTTTGGTAGAACTCCGGAATTCACCAGTTCTTCCTGAAGGGTCGATATATAGTCTAAGAGGTTTTCCGGTGTTCCACCGCCGATATTATAAACAGCGTATGGAGGAATAGGAAGACCATCCTCGCCGTTCTCTCTTTCTGGTGCTCCCTGCATCACTCTGTACATGCCTTCTACGATATCATCAATGTAAGTGAAGTCTCGCTTGCAATTTCCGTAGTTGAATATCTTAATTGTGTCTCCCTTAACAAGTTTTTCAGTGGCGGAGTAGTAGAACATATCCGGTCTTCCGGCAGGTCCATATACTGTAAAGAATCTTAGCCCCGTTGAAGGAATATTATAAAGCTTAGAATAACTGTGTGCGAGCAGTTCGTTCGACTTCTTGGTTGCAGCATACAGAGAAACCGGATTATCTACCTTATCATCTACACTAAAAGGAACTTTTTTATTCCCTCCATATACGGATGATGATGAAGCGTAAACAAGGTGTTCAACTCCGTTATAGCGGTTATCATTCTTGCAATTGTCATAGCTGTGTCTGCATGCTTCAAGAATGTTGTAAAATCCGATGATATTGCTTTCGATGTAGACATCCGGATGATCAATAGAGTAGCGCACTCCTGCTTGAGCAGCCAGATTTACTACAATCGAAGGTTTATATTCTGCGAATATTTTATCAATAAGTCCTTTATCGGCTATATTTCCTTTAATGAATATATGTCTGACTGGTGAATTCTTAGCTGCTTCCTCAATCAGACTAAGTCTGTATTCCTTAAGCTTGGGATCATAATAGCTATTCATGTTATCAAGGCTGATCACTGTGCCGGATGTCATTTCCGTTAGGAGGCGGAGCACCAGATTTGCTCCGATGAAGCCCGGCGAACCGGTAACAAGTATCGTCTTATCATTTAATTCTATATGCTTCTTCATGTTTTCCCCTCACATTTTTAATCGCGTCTAAACAAGTCCCTGGTATATACCTTTTCCTCGACATCATCCAAGACAGTATCATATCTATTTGCTATAATGCATCCGCACATTTTCTTAAATTCTTCAATATTATTTACAACCTTGCTTCCGAAGAAGGTAGTACCATCCTCAAGAGTCGGCTCATAAATAACAACGGTAGCTCCCTTGGCCTTGATCCTTTTCATAACTCCTTGAATAGAGGACTGGCGAAAGTTATCAGAGTTTGATTTCATAGTGAGCCTGTACACACCAACAACGATATCTTTCTGCTGATTCTCCTTATCTATAGAATAGTAATCGCTGTTACCATAAGTTCCGGCAATTTCAAGAACCCTATCGGCAATGAAATCTTTTCTTGTTCTATTACTTTCTACGATAGCTGTCATCATATTCTGCGGAACATCGTTATAATTTGCCAAAAGCTGCTTGGTGTCTTTTGGCAAGCAGTACCCGCCATAGCCAAATGAAGGATTGTTGTAATAATCCCCAACGCGTGGATCCAGACAGATGCCTTTGATGATGGATGCTGTATCCAGACCTTTTACCTCCGCATAGGTATCCAATTCATTAAAATACGATACTCGAAGGGCAAGATAGGTATTTACAAAAAGCTTTGTTGCTTCAGCTTCCGTATATCCCATGAAGAGTTTCTCTATTGGATTTTTAATAGCTCCCTGTTGAAGAAGGGAAGCGAATATCTCAGCTTTTTCTCTTGTATTTTCATCACAACCTACGATGATTCTGCTTGGAAACAGATTGTCATACAGCGCTTTGGATTCCCTTAGGAATTCAGGGCTGAAAATGATATTATCGGCATTATACTTTTCGCGAATGACTTTCGTATAACCAACAGGTATGGTAGATTTGATAACAATAGTTGGTTTTGCTTTATTGTCCTTAGTAGAATCAAGAATAAGCTTAATAACGGACTCGACAGCGGAACAATCAAAGAAGTTCTTCTTTGGATCATAGTTCGTAGGTGCTGCGATGATAATATAATCCGCTTTTTTATATGCACTTTCTCCGTCGGTTGTAGCGGTAAGATTTAATTTTCTTGTTCCTGCCTTAGCTTCTGCAAGGTATTTTTCAATGTATTCGTCTTGGATAGGAGAGATATAGTTATTTAACTTCTCGACTTTTTCCGGAATAATATCCACTGCTGTGACGTTGTTATGTTGGGCAAGTAAGACCGCCAGAGAGAGGCCGACGTAGCCGGTGCCTGCCACAGCGATCCTTTGAGGTTTTACTTCAACAGAACTTGCTTTACTGTCGGTTTCATCTTCTGTGACATCGGATATCGTAAAACCAAGGATTTCAGAAAGACTGATAAATTGTTCTATGGAAGGACTGTAATTGCCGGACTCCAATCTGGAGAGGATGGAACGGTTGATGCCGGTTTTTGCTGCCACTGTAGACTGGGAGAGTTTCAATGCTTTCCTGCGTCTGACTACGGTTTCGGATAAAAGTTTGCTGGATAATTGTTTCATGATGCTCCTCTCGATTATATCAATATAAATGTTCCTAAAAGCAACACATATTGCTACTTTGACACAAAAATAATAACAGAAAATAAAATGAATTGCAAGCAGAATGTTGCTGATAATGACAAAAATATGTTGAACAGATAAATAGCTTGTCTTTTTATCATGCATTTGTTATGCTGATTAAGTAAAAGATACATGCGGGATGGGGAGAGCCTTTTTATCATGTGGAAATTAAAGATCAAGAGTATAATATACATGCTGTGCTTTGCATTCCTGTGTCTGATCGATCAGCGGATTAAGACAGGGAGTGGACTGGACGGCGTAGTTGAGTCCTTCCGTGATATGACATATATTGTGATCGCAATTCTGGTGTTATCTCATTACCGTTTGCATGATTATAGGAAATATTGGTTTCTGTATGTGGAGTGGGTGATATTCAGCATCGTCGGCGGCAGTCTGTTTGTGTGGAAAGGTGAAGCTGTTGCTATGTTTCCAAGTGACAGAGTTGTGCTGGCGATAAATTTGCTCCTGTGGGGGATTGTGCTCATTCAGACGGTGGTGGGGATCTTCCAGGAGAAGCGGCGGTTGGATTTCGTTCGCAAACCCTTCGCCTGTGTCTGGCTGTTAATGATGGCGGGTATGTGTATCTTTCGGAAGGATATTTATTGGCCGGAGGCCTATCTGCTGGCGTTTGGCGTCTTTGGTCTGACGGACTATTCGGAGGAAGAGAGGCAGATGCTGTTTCAGGGAATGGTGAATGGTGTCATTCTGGGATTCTTTCTGATGCAGGGTTGGTGCTTCGTATTCCGACCGTACGATATTGTGCGGTACTCGGGTGTGTATGCAAACAGTAATCACAATGTTGTGTTTTACCTGATTGTTCTTGCGGCTGTGTGTACAAAGCTTTTGTATGCATATAAGAACCGGAGCGTTGAAGGGAGTGCATTCGAAGCAGGTGCCTCGGATGGCAAATTTGGCATAAGACAACAAATCGGCAATGTCTGCAGGATTTTCCTGCGAGTGGCAGTCAAAATCTGGTATTGGTTCCTGGCGGGAGCAGTGCTGGATTTCATTGTCTTGACCATCGGGCGCACCGGGTATCTGGTGGCGGTGATTCTCGTCTTTGTGGCAGCACTGATGCGGTGGAGAGTTGTAGAGAGGCGTTGGTATTTGTTTCTTCTGAGTCTCTTTAAGAGCGGCGTGATGATCACGCTATGCTTCTGCCTAATGTTTCCGGTAGTCTTTGAGGCAGTCCGGTATCTTCCGCCGGTATTCCACCATCCGGTGTGGTTCTGGGGGGAGTGGAATGAGGACAGAGTGCAGTCCTGGCAACCGTGGGACTCCGAGAATTATGTGGAATTTGAGGATTTGATAAATGGAATCGAAAATCGAGTAGATCGGATACTAGAGGAGTCGGAGGCAATGCATAGGTCGGAGGAAGTGCTGTTGGCCAGCGCGAATGCATCTGCCATGACCAAGGTGGTTGAGAAGAGGCCGAAAAATGTTACGGATCTGCAATGGCAGCGTTATCAGGAAATGCTGGAGGAAGGGTATGCGATAAGCAAGCAGGAATTCAAAGAGGCTGGAAAGAAACGAGCAGTTTTGATGCGCTATGGTATTTACCGGTATTATATTAAGCATTTGAACTGGACAGGGCATCCGGCTGATGAACAGGGGTTTCAGATGCGTCCTGCATATTGGGTTGGTCATGCCCATAATATCTACCTGCAATGGGGCACCGATTTTGGCATCCCAGTCATGATTCTTTTTATCATTTTAATCCTGTGGACCATCGGACATCTGATCAGACGCTTTCATGTGACCAAAGATCCGCAGTACGCTGGATATTTGTTATTTTTCCTGGTGCCCTGTCTGTTTGGAATGCTGGAATTCTGTTGGGGAACGGGAAGCCTGCCAATCGCGTTGATCTTTTTTGCCTGGGGCAGAGTGATGTGTAGAACGGAAAGCAGAGAATAATGGGAAAAGGAACTTACAATGGAGATGGGAGCTCTTGTCAGTGTCATTGTACCGGTGTTCAATGTGGCCGCGTATCTTGTTGAGGCGTTGGACAGTGTAATTCACCAAACCTACGAGAATCTGGAGATCATTATAATTGATGATGGTTCGACCGATGGCGCGGGAGAAATCTGTGAGGCATATGCTGGAAGAGATGGGCGGATCCGGTTGATTCATCAGGAGAATAAAGGGCTCAGTAGCGCAAGAAACGTAGGGCTGAATGCCATGACAGGAGAGGCGGTTGCATTTCTGGATCCGGATGATGCATATGATCCTTTTTTCATAGAGAGATCAGTGTCTGCCATGGTCCGCGAGGGGGCGGATCTGGTGATAGGAAGATATCAGATTTGTCATACAACAGGAAGATTACAGTACAAAAGCGGGGAGAGATCATTTCCGACGATCCGGTCCGGAACCTATGATCGCGCCGGCGCGATTGGCGCTCTGATAGACGGCACCTGTAACGCGAGTGTGTGGAATAAACTCTACAGCAGAGAACTGTTTTGGGAGATCCGTTTCCTGGAAGGGCATGTGTATGAGGATATAGAGATAGCATATAGGATCAACAGCCGGTGCGAGAAGCTGGTCGTTTTGGACAATCTGCTGTATCTGCATAGGAAGCGGCCTGGAAGTATTACCACGACGTTATCTTTGGAGAACATAAAGGATCAGCTGATGGCATTATCGCGGGCAGGATCTGTCATCCGGGCAAACGTTCCGGATATGGTGCCGGAAGCAATGGAGGAAAAATTCAAGCAGAAGCAAATCAAGCAAATGATCATCTGTTACGTGCGGATGGCTCATATTAATGACGAGAATAAATGTAAGGCTGAGGAGACGTTGAGGAAGCAGATTATAGCGATGGGACAGGAAATCGGGATGACTGATGGCAGCCTTCGAATTCGAACGGCATATTGGATGATCTGCAAGTTCCCGCGGCTTTTACAGATCATTTACCCTGTATACCGACCGGCAAGGCTGCTGGTCCGGAAGATCCTGGGTAGATAGAGAGCTTTTTTATGAAACGTATTATAAGAAATATCTCATTTAATTTTCTGGTCAGACTGATCACATATTTGTTTTCTTTTCTTACTGTTTTGTATGTGACGAGGGTGCTTCAGCCGGAAGCGTACGGAAAGGCTTCCTTTGCAGGCTCCTTTGCCGGATATTTTGTCATGCTGGCTAATCTGGGCATGCCGATCTATGCTATGCGGCTCTGCGCAGAGAAAAAGGATGACCGGGCAGCATTGAGCTGCACGGTGAATGAGCTGTGGAGCATAGGATTCCTCCTCTCCGTATTCAGCATGGCGGCACTTTTGGTGACAATCCGGGTGGTTCCCGTACTGCAGGAAGATCGTTTGCTGCTGATCATCTATGGGAGCGGTATCCTGTTTCATGCCTTTGGCTTTGAATGGCTGTTTAAGGGATTGGAGCGGTTTCGGTTTCTGGCAGTCAGCCTGCTTGTCTGCAAGATATTCTCTTTACTCTGCATGGTTTTGTTTATCCACTCTGCGGAGCAGCTTCCCCTGTATGCTTTTTTTTCCGTACTCACGGCGTACGGAAGTAATGTTGTCTGCTTGCTGGCGGTGAGACAGCATGTGGATCTGTCGTTTCGGCTTCATCTGAACAGAGAGCATTTCAAACCGCTCTTTGTATTTTTCCTGATGTCCTGTGCAGTGAATATATATAGCAGCCTTGATCTCACGATGCTTGGATTTATGAAATCGGATCTTGAAACAGGGCTGTATTCGGTTGCTGCGAAGGGGAAGAGCGTGCTGACCCTGTTGGGCGGCGTGGTGTGGACGTCGATGCTTCCGCAGGTCACTGAGCTTTGGAAGGAGGGGAAGCGGGAGCGCTTTGAAGCCTTGGCCGGGAAGACGATGGTCGCTGTTTTCTGCATTCAGTTCTGTGTGACGGTTTTGTGTATGCTCTTTGTGAAGGAGATCGTGGTCGTAGTGGGCGGGGAGGCGTATGCCGGCGCTGCGAATGCCTTTCGGATACTTCTGCTATCACTGGTGCCGATCGGCGTGAGCAACATCCTGGGCGGGCAGGTGCTCATTCCTGCAGGGCAGGAAAGCTGTCTTTTGTGTGCGGAAATCGCAGGGGCGGTGATCAATTTTATCGCCAATCTGTTCATGATCCCGCTCTATTCCATTGAGGGGGCTGCGGTGACCACGGTGGTGTCGGAGCTTGTGGTCTGCGTGATCTGCCTGTATTTTGTGCGGCGGAAGCTGCAGATGGATTTCGGCGTGGGACTGGTTCGGAAGACGGGAAGAAAGCTGGGGAGAGTGGCGAAGCGGTTCTTTGCCCGCTTGATGAGCCGGATCCGGAAAGACAAGCTGCCGTTTTATTGTCCGTGCTGCGAGACATATTTAAAAGAGTTTGTAGACGGTGGATTTACCCGGAGACCGGAAAGGTATCTGGCGAAAAGGTATGCCTTCATGGATCAGAAGGTGATCTGTCCGATCTGCGGTTCCCTTCCCAGGCACCGGATTCTGGTGTCCTGGATGCAGGAGCATATCGGGTTGTTCCGTGCCGGGAAGATTCTGCATTTTGCCCAGGAACGGTCACTCCGGCTTTGGATGGACCGGAATCAGGTATCCTATACCACGGCGGATCTCTATCAGGCTGCGGATCTGAAGCTTGATATTGAGGATACGGGGCTTGCGGACAACAGCTGTGACGTGATCATCTGTAATCATGTGCTGGAGCATGTGTCGGATTATAGAAAGGCGTTGAGGGAACTACATCGGATCATACGTCCGGCCGGGCGGATCATTCTGTCGTTTCCGGTGGATCCTGCGCTGGAGGGTGTGTATGAGGACGCAGAGGTTGTCACCAAAGAGGGGCGTCGGGAGCATTTTGGACAGAACGACCATCTGCGGGTTTTCGGGCGGGATTCAGTCTCCATGTTGGAAAGCTTTGGGTTTCATGTGGAAGAGATCCGCGGAGATGCCTGTGATGAAAGGATCAAGCCTGTGATCGGGCCGGCGGATTATGATTATAATGTTTTGTGGTGCCTGACGATAGAGGGGCGGTAAGAGCGCTTTTTGTTTGTTATTGCTTGTGCGCGAGTTGTGCCTGAAGCTCGGCGATGAGTTTGTCCTTTGCGGCGAGGGCGTTACCCATCTCTGCAATAGTGTTGTCTTTTTCTGCAACTTTCTCCTGCAACTCAGTCACCATCATACGCTCCGTATTTCGGTCCATGATATAAAGTTCCTGTGAAAACATCGTCATTAACACCTCCGGATCCATGCTGAACTCCGTGATTTCCTGATAGATTGGCAGGAACTCCGGAAATTCTGTGATCAGGTTCATGATGGTCCCCGTGTCTGTCGCGGACAGAAACGTGAGCCATACATCCAGCGGGCTGCTGGACTTATCTACATTATGTACGTTTTGCTGGAAGATGTCAAGGCACAGAAAGATGTCTTCGTGGAGTCCGGTGTGGCCTTCCATAATGCCGGTGTCGAACCGCATGGAGCGGTGATGTCTGTATTC
>ODAI010440924.1_pt1 | contig 20971 bp, 18 predicted proteins | sample 1539321 | NCBI WGS metagenome assembly ODAI01 (sample SAMN02144231, study PRJEB22623) | gut metagenome | biome: sheep rumen | host: Ovis aries | place: New Zealand
ACCGACCAGTCCACAATCTGCCAAAGAGCAGCAAGATGGTCGGGACGACGGTTTTGGAAGTCGAGGTAATAGGCGTGTTCCCAAACATCGAAGGTCAGCAGCGGCGTCAGTCCGTCCTGCACGGGATTGGCGGCATTCGGCTCTTGCGTGACGACGAGTTTTCCGTCGTTGTCGGCCGACAACCATACCCATCCGCTGCCGAACAGCGTGGCACCTTTCTTCTGGAACTCGTCCTTGAACGCCTCGAACGAGCCGAAATCGCGCACGATGGCCTCCGCGAGCTTGCCGACAGGCTGATTCTCGGCTTTCGGAGCGCAAAATTGCCCAAAATACAACTCGTGGTTCAGCATCTGCCCTGCATTGTTGAGGATTCCACCCTCGGCCTTGCAGACGATTTCCACCAACTCAGCCTCCTCGAAACCGTTGTCGGGCAGCAGTCCGTTGAGGTTGTTCACATACGCCGCCAGATGTTTTCCGTGGTGGAACTCCAGCGTCTGCTTGCTAATCACCGGCTCCAGCGCGTCGAGCGCATAGGGCAGCGGCATCAACTCAAATTTTTCCATCTTTTTATTAAATATTTGACCGTAAAAATAGTGATTATCTTGTTTTCTGTTGTCAAAAAGACGAAAAAAATCACTTTTAGACCCAAGAACCGCGATTAAATCTCCTCCAGCCCCAACTCCTTCAAAAACACATTGAGTTTGCCGCGTGAGGCTTCAATTCTCGCGTCACACTCTTTCAACTGTTTCGTCACGGCCTCCAAATCAACCTGTTCCTCCTCTTTCGAGAGGTTCACATAGCGCGTGATATTCAGATTGAAGTCATTCTCCTTGATTTCCTGCAACGACACCAAGCGTGAGAAACGGCTTTCCTCCTTGCGGAACTGATAGGTCTCCACGATCTTTTCCACATCCTCGTCACGAAGGTAGTTCTGACGCTTGCCTTTCTCGTAATGCTCCTCGCCGCTGGCATTGATGAACAGGATTTTGTCGTTCTTGCGGCATTTCTTCAACACAAGGATGCAAACCGGAATTCCCGTGGAATAGAACAAGTTGGCGGGCAGACCAATGACGGCATCGATGTTGTCGTCTTCGAGCAGCTTCTTGCGGATGGTTTCTTCCTTGCCGCCACGGAACAGTACGCCGTGAGGCAGAATGATGGCCATCGTGCCGTTGTCGCTCAAGAAGTGGAAACCGTGCAACAGGAATGCAAAATCGGCGGCGGACTTGGGCGCGACTCCGAAACGGCCGAAACGGAAATCCTTGGCGGTCTCTTCCGTCGGGTCCCAGCGCAGACTGAAAGGCGGATTGGCGACCACAGCGTCAAATTGCATCTTTTTGGCGGGGTTCTGCTCGTTGAGGATGTCCCAATCGTTGGCCAACGAATCGCCGTGATGAATCTCAAACTCCACGTCCTTCACGCCGTGCAGCAGCATATTCATTCGAGCAAGGTTGTAGGTGGTGATGTTCTTCTCCTGACCATAAATCTTCCCGATGGAATAGCCTTTCATTTCACGCCTGACATTGAGCAGCAACGAACCAGAGCCACAGGCAAAATCCAGCACTTTGTCGATCTTTTTCTTCTTGCCCGTGGTGGGGTCTTGGCAGTCTAAAGTGACGATACGCGAGAGGATGGTGGAAATCATCTGCGGCGTATAGAACTCGCCCGCCTTCTGCCCCGAACCGGCGGCAAACTGGCCGATGAGGTATTCGTAGGCATCGCCTAATGCATCGGAGTCCGACGGGATTTCAGCCAAGCCGTCGGCAATGGTCTTGATGACTTTGCCCAAGAGTGCGTTGCGCTCGGTGTAGTTCTTGCCCAACTTCTCCGAATTGAGGTTGATTTCGGAAAACAGCCCTTTGAACGAACTCTCAAACGACTCGTTCTCGATGTATTTGAAACCATCTTGCAATGTTTCGAGCAGGTCATCGCTTTGCGTGCGTGCCAGTTCGACGATATTGTCCCAAAGGTACTTCGGCTCAATCACATAATGAATCTTACGCTTCATCTGTTTCTCGAACAGAAAAGTATCGTCTGGATTGTTATCGTACCATATCTGCAGCGGGGCATAATCCGACCCCAATTCCTTCTGTGCGGACTTGATGTAATTGTCCGACAGATATTTCCAAAAAAGGAACGACAGCATATAATCGCGGAAATCATCCGCCATCATCGCCCCTCGCAGATTGTTGGCAATGTTCCAAAGGGTCTTACCGAGTTCTTGTTGTATGTTTTGTGCCATTATGTTATTGATTATCAATTTTGTTTTGTAGTCCTTTTTCAATTTCCTCTATAGTAGGAATGGAGCCTTCAACCTTTTTAGGATAAAGTCTTTCGAGTTCGTACTCCGAAATGCCAATAGGCTGTGTGCTACCTTCGAGGGCATATTGCGCCATGGTATTGTCTTTCGATTTGCATATCAAAAGACCTATTGTAGGATTGTCGTCGGGGCGTTTTAGGAGGTGGTTGCAGGCCACAACGTATGTGCTCAATTGCCCGATGTCTCTTGGGGAAAACTTGTCGGTCTTGACCTCAACGACCACATAGCAACGCAGTTGGAGATGATAGAAAAGCAAGTCGATAAAATTTTCTGTTTCACCTATTTGCAGCCTGTATTCCCTGCCAACGTATGCGAAGCCCGTCCCCAATTCGATGAGGAAATCTGTGATGTTGGTCAGCAGAGCCTGTTTCAACAGCGATTCGTTGTACTTGCCTCTGACACCTGCAAACGCAAAATTGTAGGGGTCTTTTGTCACCTCTTGCGCAAGGTCGCTGTCGGGTGCAGGCAGGGTGGCGGTGAAGTTTGTGAGGGCCTTGCCATCACGCTCGTAAAGCCCCGTATCAATCCAATTGAGAAGCATTGTGCTGCTCCAACCGTTTTCCAACGACTTGTTGACAAAAAACAACGCCTTGTCGGTATCGTTTTTCACTTTGTCCATAATCAGGCAGTGATGCCGCCAAGGAATCTGGAAAATGGTTGAGGTCTCCAATTTTCCAACAGCCTGTTGGAAAATTTCAAAGTATTGACGGTAAAGCAGATAGAACTTTTTACAGTAGTAAATGTTGCTTTTCGAGAGGCCTTCGACGCCGGGCATTTCGGTTTTCAGGTCTTGGCTGAGCTGCATGATAACGCTTTCGCCCCAACGCTCTTCAACGTGCATCTCAACGATGTCGCGCCCAAGCAAAAAGTTGAATAGCAGTTTTTCGGTGTTCACTTTCACTGCCGCTTTCAGTTGGCTCTGACGGTAGCGTAGGGTTAGGTCTTTCACCCAATCCCTGTAATCTTTATCCGTTATGACAATGCTTTTTCTCATCTTTTCAAATCGGTTAGTTATTGTTTGGGAAACATCCGTTGCATCAATCCCTTTTTGTATTGCCCCAGCAGCGTGGCCTTCTCCGCGTAGGCATTGATTTGGTCGTCTATCGTGGAAAGACACGAGGCGATTTTGCGCTGCTCGGGAAGAGAGGGAACATACATTTTTATCTTTTCAAAACTCTCATATTTCAAATTTAATGTGTCGTTAACCAATCCCTGAGAATTTCTATGAAATTTTTCTATCGCATCATTAGTCTTAAAGTAGTAATAGAAGAAAAGGGAATCCATTTCTTGTTTCGGTGTGCAAATCGTATATGCTGGACTAACTATACCTTCGATATTGACAATTGCACATCTACCTTGCCACATTCTCATTGTATTGTATGCAATGTCACCAACACATACGCGCAAATACCTCGATTTGTCCGCATTAGAGTTATTTTTCCTATTTGTTTCTTCTTGTAACACAATTCCATCACTTTCCGTTAATGACAACAATGGCAAATCATTATAGTTTCTTTCCGTTCTTTCACTAAAACACTCTCCCAATTTCTTTTCCTCCCATTCCTTTTCTTGGTAAAACTCTGGAAATCTTAATTTTGGAATTTGTAAGTAATTGATTTTTAATGATTTACCCCACCCCATTGAATCCACAAACAAATTCTGCATCAATCCCTTCTTATACGCCTTCATCTGCTCCAGTTTCTCGTTGGTGGCGGCAATGAGTTCATCCAAGGCAGTGAGTGCTTGGGCGATGCGGCGCTGCTCGGGGAGAGGAGGAAAAGGTATCGGCAAATTAAAAAAATCTTCATTGGAAATATTCATTCTGTCAAACCTTGCTCCAAAATTTGCTTTATCCTTCAAATATTGATGCCAACAATTTGTTCTAAAATACTGTTCAAAGAAATCAATATTTCCTTCCTTGAATTTAAAAATCGTATATAATGGCGACATTATTCCTGTACCGATTTTGTTTCTTGAAATCGGGCCTACTGGCGCAGCAACTGATATACGAGGATTATAAACAAAATCGTTTAATTCAATAATATGATAATTTGTTAGATTATCCTTCGTAACAATTTCTCTATCAAAATAATCTTGCTGATTTACAACACCTTCCGTTGCCGAATTTGTTAAAACAGGCAATTGCTTATTGCTTTTGTTCTTGCTTGTTACCTTTTCTGCAATCTCTCCCAACCTCTTCACTTTCCATTCTCCGTTGTTGAGGAAATCAGGAAAGCGGAGGGCGGGGCGTTGAGACGCAAAATTTTGCGTCTGTACTTTTTTGGTGGTCATAGGTGTTTTTGTTTTAGCTTGATATTAAAATTTTGGACGCGTACGTTCAAAATCGCTACGCACTGCGTAGCGAATTCATCACACACCGTGTGACAAATTCCGAATTTGGAACGCAGTGCGTTCCGAATCTCAGCCTTATAAAATGGGAAACGCCCCTCAAGTATGCTGCCAAAGGCGCGCCTGAAGGGCTTATTATCAATTGATTGCCTCAAATAAACATTTGAGGTTGCAAAGGTAATGCTTTTTTCGATATGTGGCAAATCTTTTTTCATTATTTTGTTTTTTTTCTTATCTTTTTTTGTTTTTCCATATTTTCTCTTCCTTCCAATCATTTGGGAATCCCATTTTTTGCAAAGATACAAAAGGGGTGTATTCTTCTATCAATTCTGACAGTTTCTCGCTAAAATTAGTTGTCGGACAGGCCGTTTGCAACAGGTAATTGAGCATACAAAGGAAATAGTATGTCTTTTTCCTTTTCACCGTGTCGGGATTGCTTATCCAAATATGTGTCTTGGAAAAGTCCAGCCGCTCGGGTACGATGTTGAAGTCGCGGTTCCACAACCGTGCGTGATGGGCACACAGGTTCCTCACATAATTGATGGTGTGGAGCCAAGAGCAGAATTGTCTTGGCGGCATCCCGTAATAGCTTGCGATGCCGACGACGTCGCTTCTTGACTTCAAGGCTGAGCAAATTCTCGACAAATGATTGAAATACATAATCTCGACACTCATCCACGATGGCGGAGTGGGTGGATGGTCGTACATTTCGCGGTAGTGCTGGATGAAGGCTTCTGCCTTGTTGTTGTGTAGTTGCTCTGCAATATGCCTGTTCAATTCTGTATGGACATTTATCTCTATGTCACGTCCATCCTTGTCCTTTTTGTGTATGACATTGAAAATGTCTGGATTATCCTGCCAATGGGAACCGTACTTATGGCTCAACTGATAGATAATTTGTGTCCTTATGGAAATCTCCAATCGCTCAATGGCATCAAAAACCAATAGCCTTAACTTCCTGTCAAACAAATACAAATTGTACACATCGTCCCAAGTCTTGCCTTCACTAAAATGGTCGGTGTAACGCCCGTCCTTGATTTTTTTGCAAGGCAGCATATAAGCACTCAATCGGTAATAACTGATATTTGACAGATGTCGAATCGCCCTTTCTTCATCAGGAATCAACAATCCTCTCGATTTCAGCAACTCGACCTGCTGTTGATATGTCAATGGTGGTTTGGTATATTCTTTCATATTTTCCTGTCATCAATTGATTGAAACTTATTATTCCTCATACGCTTTCAGCCCCGAAATTTCTTGCCCTGGCACGAGGCGTTTCAGCAGCGGGACGAGGTCGTTCATCAGTTCGGTTTCCTTGCGGGTTCGGTCGCGCCAGCCTAAGTCCAAGGGTTCGAGAAGCGTGTTCAGCTGTTCCCCGTCGAAGAACTTGCGCTCCACGATGCCGTTCACAAAAGACTGCACTGCGGTCGCCTCCAATCCGTGCTTTTCGGCGATGGCTTTCAGTTCCTTGGCATATTTCTCCGTCTTGAACACCTCATAGCCTTCGCGGATTTGCTGCTCGGTTCGCCCATTCACTCCATCGAGGCTGTCGATGTAGGCGATGATGTCCTCGCGGTCATCGAGCAGGTTGGCACTCGAGCGAATCAGGTTGACGAGTTCCTCCTTGGTCATCTTCCACTTGGCGGGCTGCCCCATATACCGCGAAATCAACTCCATGATATAATCGTAATCAATCAAGGCGGAAGCAAAAAGGACAAACTCGAAATCAAGGTCTTCCACCTCGGCGGAAACCTTCCCGCTCGACTTCTCACGTTTTCCTTTCAAGTCGCGGGCGAGGTCGAGATAGGCACCTCGGAACGCTTTTAGGTCGTCGTCCGTAAAGCCATACGTGTCGGGCGATTCCGCCGCTTGGCTACCATTTCCATCATCCTCAACTTCCACGAGGTCAGTATATTGGTCGAGTTGGGTCTTAAGCCGCTGCACTTCCTTGAAACGGTTGATGAAATCGGCCTTGGCGGCGTCGCCTTTCAGGTTGGACACCTCCTCAGCCTTGAAGTCCAGTTCGTGAAGCGTCATAAAGTCACGCAGATGGTTCACGGCCTCACAATACTTCTTCTTGATGGCCGAAGCTGGTTCCACCAGCCAAATCTGTCTCGCTTCATCCTTCTTCTCACCGGAGAACAAGGCGATGGCCGTATCCACAGCCTCCTGCTGACCACGGAAATCCAAAATGTTGCCGTAAGGCTTGCTGTCGTTTAAAATGCGGTTGGTACGCGAAAAGGCCTGCACCAAACCGTGGTACTTCAGGTTCTTATCGACATACAGCGTGTTCAGATATTTGGAATCGAAACCCGTCAGCAGCATATCTACCACAATCGTAATGTCTATCTTGTTCTTGTGCGCATAATCCTTGTTGCTGTATTGCTGGTTCTTGATGCGTTGCTGCACGTCCTGATAATAAGCGTCAAACTCGGCGACGGAGAAGTTGGTGCCGTATCGCTTGTTATAATCGTTAATGATAGCCGTCAAAGCCGCCTTTTTCTGGTCGGGTTCTTGTTCGTTGTCTTTCTGTTCCTGCGGCAAATCCTCCTGAATCTGCTGGATGTCGCGGTTGCCTTCGGCAGGCGGCGAAAACACGCAAGCGATGTTCAATGGCTCGTAATTGCTGTCCAATTCCATCTTTTGAGCTTGCATCTCCTTGAACAAATGGTAATATTCGATGGCCTCGTTGATGGAACCCGTGGCAAACAAAGCGTTGAAGCGGCCTTCGTTGGTGGCGGCGCGGTGTTTCGCCAAAATCGCTTTCACGATGGCGGATTTCTTCACCGTGTCGCCCATCATATCCGCCTTGTCGGGTTTGAAATAGTCCACGTGGAAACGCAGCACATTTCTGTCCTCGATGGCGTTGGTGATGGTATAGGCGTGCAGTTCCTTTTGGAACACGTCTTTTGTCGTCTTGTATCGCGCCTCCTCGCCCGTGATTTGGGTGTAGGTGGCGTTTTGCTCAAAAATAGGCGTTCCTGTGAAGCCAAAAAGTTGCGCATTGGGGAAGAATGCCTTGATGGCCTTGTGGTTGTCGCCGAATTGTGAGCGGTGACATTCGTCGAAGATGAACACAACTTTTTTGTCCCTCAAAGACATCAACCTTTCTTGATAGTTGCGCCCATTTTTAGGGTCGAGGGCGATGCCGAGTTTCTGGATGGTGGTCACGATAATCTTGTCGGAATAGTCCTCGGAAAGCATACGACGGACAAGTGCATCGGTGTTGGTATTTTCTTCCACGCACCCATCCTGAAATTTGTTGAACTCCTCGCGAGTTTGCTTGTCAAGGTCTTTGCGGTCCACCACAAAGAGGCATTTCTCCACATCGGGATTGTCTTTCAAAAGCGTTGAAGCCTTGAATGAAGTCAGTGTTTTTCCGCTGCCCGTGGTGTGCCATATATAGCCGTTGCCACGGTTCTCGTTGATGCAACTGACAATCGCCTTCACTGCATAAATCTGATAGGGGCGCATCATCAGCACCTTCCTTTCGGAAGTCACCAAAACCATATAGCGGCTGATCATCTCGCCCAAACGGCACTTTTGCAGGAAAACATCCGAAAAGGCATCCAAGCCCGTTATCTTATTGTTTTTATCGTCAGCCCACTGATACACAGGCAGGTACTTCTCCTCGGCATTGAAGTTAAAATGCTCCTTGTTGTTATTGGCGAAATAGTAGGTATTGTGCTGGTTGCTAACAATGAACATCTGCATAAAGCACAGCAACGAATTGGTGTAACCATTGCCAACATCGTTCTTGTAATCGACAATCTGTTGCATCGCGCGTCGCGGACTGACATCTAAGGTCTTCAACTCAATCTGCACAACGGGCAAACCATTGATGAGCAAAATGACATCGTAACGCTGGAAACTATTCCGTGTGTTGATGCGCAACTGGTGAATGACCTCATAATCGTTTTTGCACCAGTCTTTTATGTTCACCAACGAATACTGAAGCGGCGTGCCGTCCTCGCGCATAAACGTGTTGCGCTCACGCAAGCGTTTCGAAGCATTGAACACATCCGCATCCGTGATTTCCTCCAACAGACGCGCAAACTCGTTGTCGGTCAAATGACAGCGGTTCAATGCTTGGAACTTCTCGCGGAAATTGCGCTCAAGCCCCTGCCTATCGTGAATATCGTCGCGATAGACATACTTCAGTTCATCCGCCAGTTTCTTAACAAAACTCTTTTCAATCTGGTTTTCTAACACTTCTTTGTTCGTTTTTTATGTTTCGTGAGATGGTTCATGGCGTCATGGAATGCTTTCTGCTAAATGTAGAGGAAAAGGTAACTTCCTAGATTCAGTCCGGCTTTTAGGAAATCAGCCTTGATGGCCTCTTGTAAACCAACGATTCGTTGTTCAAATCGGTAAAATTGTTAACAGCACACATCTTGTCCTTCCACCTGAAACTATGCGGTTTCGTATCTGTTTTTAATAGTTTCTGTGGGGTGTAACCATTGAAATTCTGTCCGAAATTAGATGTTTTTTTCGTAATAGGCAAGAAAAATCACAGAATTTTTGCATTTTTGCCCGATATTCTATGCTTTTATAGACTTTTTAGTATTCAAGTCTCTTGACGATGATGCCGTCGTATGTGTTGACGGACAATGTGATGGAGTCGCCGCTTTGGAGTAGGCTTTTTAGGGGAATGCTGAGGTAGGTGTGCGCTGAATAGTACTCCGGGACGCCGTTTTGAGCGTGGTGAAGTGTGATGTAATAGTGTTTTCTGCCATTTTGGGATGCTTGTACATTGTCAAGTATCATTCCGACTTCCTGTTTGGCATCAATTTCGTCGGTTTTTCCTGTCTTTAAATATATGGACAAGTTCAGAAAACTTTTGTTCGAGCTTATCCAAGAACTTTCGAATTTCACGGGATCTGTTTTGATTTGTTGCACACTTTCGGCTGGTCGCAGGTTGAGCACGGGCACAGGACGGATTGAAGTCGGTTTTGCCTTGTTGCCATCGGCCTTCTCATAAAAAAACAATGCGCGGTAGAGGCTGTCGGCTTGGTCGGCCCACGATGCGTCAATGGGTTGGGGGAGCACCAAATTGTCGCTGTCGTCTGTGGTGAAGGAGCTGATTTGTTTAGCCCTCTGTGTGTGTTCCCTGCCGAAGTCTGCCCTCAAAAAAGAGTTCGCGCCATCGCCGGCCTCGTAATTCTCGTTTGTACAAGCCGACCATGCAAAAGTCAGGCAGCTCAAGAGTAGGAAATATATGTATTTTTTCATTTTTTTGGTATCCTTTTCTATTTTATATAACCTGTTTTTGTGCAAATTATTTTAATTTTGGGAAATCACTTGTTTTTTTTGCTAAAATTTGTATCTTCGCAGCTAAAAACATCATCCGCATGAATGTCCAGATAGAAGAATCGTGGAAAAAACTGTTGCATGACGAGTTTGAAAAGCCCTATTTTCAGGCCTTGACCGATGCGGTGAGGCTTGAATACGCGCATCACACCTGCTATCCGCCGGGGCGTTTGATCTTCAATGCCTTCAATTTATGCCCGTTTGACGAGGTTAAGGCAGTGATTATCGGGCAAGACCCGTATCATGAGCCTGGACAGGCGCATGGATTGAGCTTCTCCGTACAAGACGGCATGCCTTTCCCACCATCTTTGCAGAATATTTTCAAGGAAATAGTTGCCGATCTTGGCCTGCCAATCCCTATGTCGGGCAACTTGGAACGTTGGGCGCGCCAAGGTGTCTTGTTGCTCAATGCGACGTTGACGGTTCGTGCCCACGAGGCCAACAGCCATGCGCACCTGGGTTGGCAGCAGTTTACAGATGAGGTCATCCGTTTGTTGGCCACTCGGCGCGAGGGGCTGGTGTTTTTGCTTTGGGGCGGCAATGCGCGCAGCAAGCAAAAAATGATTGACAGCTGTCGCCATCTGGTCCTGCAATCTGTTCATCCTTCCCCCTTGAGTGCCAATCGCGGAGGTTGGTTCGGCAATCATCATTTCTCGCGTTGCAATGAGTATTTGAGGCAACAAGGCAAAACTCCGATAGCATGGTAAACAAGATTTCCCCCATCATTCAAGTGGGCAACGTCTTGCTTGCCTCCGACATTATCACGGCGTATTTTTGCTGTGACTACGAGAAATGCAAGGGCATCTGTTGTGTAGAAGGTGATGCCGGTGCGCCTGTCACGTTGGATGAAGTCGGCGAGATGGAGACGTGCCTGGAGCGAGTCTGGGGCGACTTGTCGGCCTCGGCCCAAGCGGTCGTCGATACGCAGGGCGTGGCCTACACCGATGTCGACGGCGACTTGGTGACCAGCATTGTTGGCGGAAAGGATTGTGTCTTCACTTGTTATGAGGGCGACAATTGTCTTTGTGCGCTGGAGCGTGCCTTTCTGTCCGGGAAAACTTCTTTCTGCAAGCCCATTAGCTGTGCATTGTATCCCATTCGTGAGAAGCGTTTTTCCAATGGCTTGACCGGTCTGAACTATAGTCGATGGGAGGTGTGCCGCGATGCGGTGGTCAAAGGCGAGCATTTGGGCATACATGTTTACCAATTCCTGAAAACGCCTTTAATTAAGCGGTTTGGCAAACAGTGGTATGAGGACTTGTGCCTGGCGGCCGAGGCTTTGTTGAAAGAATTGTAGCATTTTAGCCTGTCAACGGGCGATTAGTACTCTTCATTATTATTTAATGACTTTGTAGCTGCGCCTTGCCTCTGCCCTGGTGCATAGGTTGAAGTGCCACCATTCGGTTCGCAGTGGCTTGAAGCCGGCAAAAGTCATCGCTTCTCTCAGCAACTTCCTGTTGTTGATGGCTTCTTGGCTCACTTTTTTTTGTTTGACGAGCATTGCTTCGTTGTCAATATGTGCCAGCTTCCCTAAAAAGTCAATCACGGTACCCATCGGGATGGTGTCGCCGTTGAGCTTGCATAGCGTGATGTCCACTGCCATGCCATAGTTGTGAAGCCCGCCGCCGTTGGCAGGATTGCTCACATAGATGTTTTTTTTCGTCCCTTTGACCTTGTCCCACATTTTCTGCTGGATGCTCATCGGCCGTGCGGCGTCATAGATTTTCAGCGAGAGGTCGGGTCGTTTTTGCCTGAGGTGTTTTTGTGCTTTTGCCAATGCTTTTGCCGCCTTTGGGTGTAAATAGGCGTCAAGAAGGTCTTCGTAGAGCACTGCTCCAGTGAAATTGTCGGCTTTGGCATACATCAGTTCCACTTGGATGGTGGAATCGCAGGTGTGCACGTTGACCATCCCCTGCTGCTGCATCGACAATGCTGTCTTGCCGCCTTTTTGTGGAAAGGCGGCAAGAGGCATTGCCATGCATATCATAAGAATGATTTTTTTCATTTATTTTAGCTTCATCCCGAGGTTGTGCATGATGAATCCGTAGATGTCGGCCTGCTCTTCCAACATTTTTGCCATCGGCTTCCCGCTGCCGTGCCCAGCCTTGCTGTCAATGCGGATTAAGACGGGGTTGTCGCCTTTGTGACAATATTGGAGCTCGGCAGCAAATTTGAAAGAATGGGCGGGCACTACGCGGTCGTCGTGATCGGCGGTAGTGACAAGTGTCGCCGGATAGCTGGTGCCTGGCTTGAGGTTGTGGAGCGGTGAGTAGCCTTTGAGGTACTCAAACATTTGCCGGCTGTCTTCCGATGTGCCATAGTCGGGTGCCCAGTTCCAGCCGATGGTGAATTTATGGTAGCGCAGCATGTCCATCACGCCGACTTGGGGTACTGCCACGCGGAAGAGCTCCGGCCGCTGTGTCATGCAGGCACCGACGAGCAGCCCTCCGTTGGAGCCGCCGACAATGGCGATTTTATTGCTGTTGGTGTATTTGTTCTTGATCAGATATTCTGCCGCGGCGATGAAGTCGTCGAAAACGTTTTGTTTATTGAGCTTAGTGCCTGCGACATGCCATTCTTCACCGTATTCACTGCCGCCGCGCAGGTTGACCACGACGTAAATGCCCCCACTTTCGAGGAACGGGATGCGTGTGGCAGAGAAACTGGGGGTCATGCTGAGGTTGAAACCGCCGTATCCATAGAGGTAGACGGGATTGTTGCCGTTGCGCCTGAGCCCTTTTTTATATGTGACGAACATCGGCACGCGTGTGCCGTCTTTGCTTTCGAAGAATAATTGCTCGCTCATGTAGTCGTTGGACCTGAAATTCACCTTAGGCGTATTGTAGACTTTGCTCGTGTTGGTCGCAATGTCGTATTGGTAGATGGTTCCCGGGGTGGTGAATGACGAAAAGGTGTAGAAGCATTCCGGCTCGTCCTTTTCGCCGCTAAAACTAACGCTGCCGACCGACGGCAACTTGATCTCGTGCAGCCTCTTCCCGTCTTTCGTGTAGACATAGCTATGGTCGGAGGCATCTTTGCTGTACGTTAAAATTATTTTGTCGCTGATGAATTGGGCCTTGGTGAGCACGTCTCCAGCCTCAGCAACAAGCTCTTTCCAATGTCGGATGCCCGGATTTTTCAGGTCTGCCGTCATCAAGCGGTTTTTCGGGGCATCGTAGTTCGTGAAGAAATAAATGATGTCGCCCTCAACGGCAATGGGCCTATAGTCGTAATTGAGGTCGGCTGTCATTTGGGTGAATTGGGCGTCTTTTTGCCTGAGGTCGCGCACGAATACGGTGTTGCCGTTGCCTGCACCGCTTTCATACAGGAACATGACGCTTTCTTCTTTGTTTACGCTAACGGAATAAAACCGCTTGGGGTGTGCCGGGTTTTGATAGAACAGTACATCCTCCGACTGAGGCGTTCCTATCTTGTGGTAATAGACCTTGTGCCCCTCATTGACATTGGAAAACTCCTTCCCCTTCACGGGCAAGTCATAGGCACTGTAATAAAAGCCGTCGCCGTGCCATGCCGCGCCCGAGAACTTTGCCCACTCGATGTGATCGTCGAGCAATTTCCCCGTCTTGGCATCCATGACATAGAACTCCTGCCAGTCTGAACCGCTGCGGCTGATGCTGTATGCGGCGTATTTCCCGTTGTTGGAGAAGTAAACCCCTTTCAGTGCCACGGTGCCGTCGGTGCTCAACTTGTTGGGGTCGAGCCAAGTCTTAGCCTCGCCGCCCAGCTTTTGCTGTGCATAGAGCACACTTTGGTTTTGCAGGCCGTCGTTCTTGTAGAAGAACCAGCGACCTTGGCGCTTGAAGGGCGCGCCGATTTTTTCGTAATTCGACACTTCTTTTAAGCGTCTCAGTAGCTTTGGGCGCAACGGAATCCGTCCCAAATAAGCGTTGGTAACAGCATTCTCGGCCTCCACCCAGGCCTTTGTCCGCGCACTGCGGTCGTCCTCAAGCCAGCGGTAGGGGTCTGCCACTCTTGTGCCAAAATATTCGTCGACAACATCCTCGCGTGCGGTTTGAGGATAAACAATCTTCTGCGCTGACATCACCGATGGCAGCAATGCGATTGACAGTAAAAAAATGATTCGTCTCATGTATTTATCAGTTCAATTTTGTAAAAATATACCCAAAGTATGCACCTGCCTGACCCACGACAGGTGAAAATAAAAATGTAATCTGGTTGCAAAGATAAGAATTTCTTCAATTCAGACAAAACGAAAGCTTGTAATTACTCGCCTTAGGAACTTTGTGGCGATTTTTCCCATTGAAGTGCCCCAAATATATGCTTGGGCAACGAATAAAATGCCCTCGAAAATGCAGTTTTTTCAAAGGAAAATCGTATTTTTGCATGAGCTTTATGTCAAAAACAAGATGGTTGGAGAAAAAAACTTGTTGTCGCCACTTTGCTTTTGCCCACGTTGTGCAAGTCCGCACTTTCTGCCGAAAGAGGTCAAGAGCTGCCGATGCGAGGATTGTGGCTTTGAGCTGTTCATGAATGTTAGCGCCGCCACCGCCGCGCTGATTGTCAACGAGCGTGCCGAGCTGCTGGTGGTCAGGCGGGCAAAGGAGCCGGCAAAGGGTACGCTCGACCTGCCTGGAGGCTTCGTCGATGCCGGTGAAACGGGCGAGGCGTGTGTCGCCCGGGAAGTTGAGGAGGAGACGGGGCTTCGCGTCACCCATGCTGCCTACTTGTTCTCTCTGCCCAATTCCTATGCCTATTCCGGGCTGGAAATTCCCACGTTGGACTTGTTCTTTGAGTGCAGGGTCGACGATTTCACGCCACTCCACGCGGCGGATGATGCCGCCGAGGTGTGCTGGATGCTTTTGGACAAGATTCAAGTTGAGGATTTCGGGCTCTTGTCCATCCGTCGCGGCCTCGAGGTTTTCCTTCAACAGATTCACTTAAAGCATACAAGAATTTGATAAAAAAAGGAGATAAATTTTGCTATTTGAGTGTTTTACATTAATTTTGTAACTGTTTTTTGAGTTTAGACCATGAAAATAGCACTCATAGGATATGGGAAGATGGGGCGCATGATTGAGCAGATAGCGCTGCAAAGAGGCCATGAAATCGTGTCCGTCATAGATGTCGACAATCAGGCTGACTTTGACAGCGAGGCATTTGCTTCGGCCGATGTGGCCATTGAATTTACCACTCCTGCTGCCGCTTACGGCAACTATCTTCGTGCCTTTGCCAAAGGCGTGAAAGTGGTTTCGGGTTCAACGGGATGGATGGCACAGCATGGCGATGAGATCAAAGCAATGTGTGAGAAGGATGGAAAAACCCTCTTTTGGGCATCCAACTTTTCCATTGGTGTAGCCATTTTCAGCGCAGTCAACCGATATTTGGCAAAAATCATGAACCAATTCCCACAATACGACGTAGACATGGAGGAAGTCCACCACATTCACAAACTGGACCATCCCTCCGGCACCGCCATAACGCTGGCAGAGGAAATTGTTGGGCAGCTCGACCGGAAAAGCGCTTGGAAGGTCGGGCGGTATGACGGTGCCGATGGGACAACCCATGAATTCACGCCCGTGAACGACGACAGTCTTTTGATCAATTGTCGCCGGAAGGGCGAAGTGCCCGGCATCCATACGATTCGCTACGACTCTGATGCCGACAGCATAACCATCAGCCATGACGCCCACTCGAGGAGAGGATTCGCCCTGGGGGCAGTGCTGGCAGCCGAATACACCCAAAAGCATGAGGGGCTGCTGACCATTGGCGACTTGTTCGACTTCTAGAATTAACGATTAAAAAATGGATTCAAACCCTCTTCGATATTGACTTGAGGCATTTCCAAATAGAAAACATCCCTAATTTCAAAGAAAAATGACAATGAAAAAAGAAAAAGCACCTAATATGACCCGCCAATGGGCAAAATTCGTCGTAGTTCTGGCACTCTACCTGCTCTTCCTCTACTGGGTGAAGAGTTGGATGGGGCTCTTGGCCGTCCCCTTTATCTTTGACGCTTACATCACAAAAAAAATCAAGTGGCAATGGTGGAAAAATGCCTAACATCCGGTAAAATTCCTCATGTCATGGGTCGATGCGCTGGTTTTTGCCTTGGTCGCCGTCTACTTCATCAACCTCTTCTTTTTCCAAAATTATGTCATCCCGTCGAGTTCGCTCGAAAAATCGCTGCTCACGGGCGACTACCTCTTCGTGTCAAAAGTGAGCTACGGGCCGCGCATCCCGCAAACACCGCTGACCATGCCGCTGACTCAACACACTTTGCCTGTGCTGAACATGAAGTCGTACATTGACTGGCCCCATTGGGACTATCGCCGCGTGAAGGGGCTGGGCAAAGTGGAGTTGAATGATATTGTCGTGTTCAACTATCCTGCCGGAGACACCATCCTCGCAGAAGTGCCCTATCAAACAGAATATTACAAGATGGTTTACGACTCCGGCGAGCAGATCTATGTGCAGAATGTCGGCATGCCCGACTTCTCAAGCCTGACGCAGCAACAGGTGCATGAAATTTACGAGGACGTGTACGCCATGGGGCGTAACTACCTGAAAAACAACGCCTCGGAGTTCGGTGACATCAAGTCAAGACCTACAGACCGCCGCGAGAACTATGTGAAACGGTGCGTTGGCCTGCCGGGACAAACACTTGAAATCAAGAATCGCTTCGTCTATCTTGACGGCAAGCCGAACAAGGAACCCGATAACGTGCAGTACACCTATAAAGTGAGGCTTCATCAGCAGATCCCCCACGAATTGATGCGGGAACTGGGCATATCTTCAGAGCAAGTCGTCCAGTTAAGCCGCTATGGATACATGGCCTTGACAGATCATGCGGCCAAGGCGCTGAAACGCCGTACAGATATCGTGGAAAGCCTCGTGTTGAACACAGAAGTTGATGCCGACGACCGCGTTTATCCGCGCAATGCCGCCTATGGCTGGACGCGCGACAACTACGGCCCTGTCTGGATCCCCAAGAAGGGGGAAAGCATTGCATTGACAATGGATAATATCGCCATCTACGAGCGTGCCATCAAAGTGTATGAGGACAACCGCCTCGAGGTGAATGACGGTAAAATCTACATCAACGGGCAGCCCGCCACGAGCTATACCTTCAAGATGGACTATTATTGGATGCAAGGCGACAACCGCCACAATTCTGCAGACTCGCGCTATTGGGGATTTGTACCCGAAGACCACATCGTGGGCAAGCCCATCTTCATCTGGTGGAGTTCAGACCCCGACCAGGGCGGTGTCAGTGGCATCAGATGGAGCCGCCTGTTCAGATTTGTCTATAATATAAAGTGAAAAGAATGCAAAAAGGCTCCAACCACGCTGTTGAAGCCTTTTTCGGTTTAAAAAACGTCAAAATGCAGGCAGTCCTCCTTTCATCGGCATATTTTGGACCAATCCAGTGGTTCCAAAAACTCAGCCGCCATGAAAACTGTTTGGTCGAAAGGTTTGATCATTTCCAAAAACAAACCTATCGTAACCGCTGTGTCATCATGACCGCCAATGGACGGCAAACGCTGACCGTGCCCGTCGAACATGTGGCTGGAATGGCGCTCATGCGCGATGTCCGGATCTCAGACCATGGCAACTGGCGGCATCTGCATTGGAACGCACTAAGGGCTGCCTACGGAGAAACCCCGTTTTTCGACTATTATGCCGATGACATCCACCCGTTTTTTGAACGAAAATACAACTTTCTCTACGACTTTAATTTTGAAATCACCCAAGTGCTGTGCACTTTGCTCGATATTCACCCCAACCTGAAACCCACGGAAAATTTCGCCCCCAAAGGAAGTTGCTGCCCATTGACGGCAGCCGACTTGCGTGAAACCATCCATCCCAAACATCCGTTGCCAGACGATGAGTTCCGCCCACGGCGCTACTGGCAAATACATGAGCAGAGGCATGGGTTTCAGCCTAATCTGAGCATTTTAGACCTCCTTTTTAATCAGGGGAATGAAAGCATCTTTTATCTTTAAAATATGCGTAAAGTCCAGGTAAAAAGTCCTCAAAAGCTGGAATTTCGAGGGCTGGTAAGCCAACAATAGCCACATCAGTCAACAACAACCATATCGGGTGTTTTTAATGATCGATGGTCAGTAATGCTGCTCTTACATCATGGGCCGTTTTTCATATTCATGTCATTTTTACTCCATTTTTTCGCAGGATTCACATTAATAACGCAACAATTTTAAAATTGTTTTATTCTCTCCGTATTTTTGTTTGATAAACTCGACAGGCGTTTTGTAATTCAATCTCTTTCTTGGCCTGTTGTTGATTCTGTCCTGTACCATATTGATGTCTTTATCTGTTATCTTTGTAAAATCACTCCCTTTAAGGAAGTATTGCCTGACTAGACCGTTAGTGTTTTCATTAGCACCTCTTTCCCATGAGTGGTATGGTCTTGCAAAGAAGATGTCTATTTTCAGTGCTCTGGCAATCTGCTGGTGCCTGGAGAACTCTGTACCATTATCTGCGGTCATGGTATGCAATCCCTTTCTTATCGGCTTAAGTGCGGCAATGGCTGCCTCCGCCAGTGGCTCTGCCTCTTTTGAAGGAAGCTTTCTCATGATTAGGAACCCGGACTCCCTATCATTGATTGTCATGATGACGTTCCGTCTGTTCTTCCCCACAATGGTGTCGATCTCCAGATCTCCGAACCTTCCTTTCTCATCAACGACCGCAGGTCTTTGCTCTATCCCGACACGGCCAGGTATTCCCCTTGACTTATATGATGAACCGCGCTTGTTATATCGTCTGCCCCTGTGGCGCAGATGCTTATAGAGAGGCTTTCCCCATTTGTGCTTCTCCTCCCACACATATCTGTAGATGGTTTCGTGTGAGATGGTCGGTAATCCCAGTGCACGCCGCCTTCCGGATATCTGCTCGGGAGACCACTGTTCCTGTGTGAGTTTATGGTCAATGTAAACCTTTATTTCGTCCGTAAGGACGGTATAGTGCTTTCTTGCGCTCATTCTCCTGTCTGACAGCCACTGGGCCTTTTCCGCATTATACCTGCCATGGGGTGCCTTGTTGCGCCTAATTTCTCGGCTAATGGTGCTGCGGTGCACACCAAGAGCCCTGGCTATGTCTGTTGGACGTTCTTTATTTTGCAGTCTGAAAGATATTTCGTACCTTTGCTGCGCAGTTAGATGCTTTGTCATATTTGCAACTTATGTGGAAGTTTGTCTGCAAAGGTAAGCATTTAATGCCGGGGACGAAAGATCTTGTGGAACTTTTGTCCCTTTTTTCATGCTCATTGCTCACTTACTTCTTTGACACATTTGTTGCATTATCAATTTGAATTCAAGTTCGCTTAAAACCTGTTAATTTAGTTAACGAGAGTTAAAATTGGGGGGGTAAAAAAACCTTAAAAAATTTGGCGTTGCGGAAAGTTTGCCGTATATTTGCATTTGCAAAACCAAGTGGGTCGAGGGCGCGCCCGAGGCCTCGGAGATGAACCTATGGACAGTATACTATGTTCAAAACATGAATCTTCCATTTTGCAGCAAGGGGCCACGACGGTGGCCAAGGTGCGCCGCCGGGGAAGTATAGCCCCACAGCGGTTCCGGGCGCCATACTGGATGGCGTTCGTCATGGCTGGCCGAGGCCATGGTGCCGTAAGCTTCGAGCCACACGGATGGGAAAGGCCTTTTCCGGAAGTGGGCGAGAGGTCGGCCAATGCGCAACAGGGGCGGTGCATCGCCCGATGGGCGCGCGAATTAGAGTTAATGAACTATTAATCCGTGGAGGCGCCAAAACTAGGGAAAACGCTGCCACAGCCTCGGGGCACGGCGCCCGGGGGACAAACTTTTTAAAGAAACAAAGAAAATGAAGAGAATTTTTTATATCATGGGCCTCGCGCTCATGGCATTTACAGTGAGTTCATGCAGCCAGGAGGATGAAATGGCTTCAAAGTCATCTACAGAAGAGCAAAAAGAAAATGTTATGTCTTTTATGTCTTCTATTGATAGTCTGCAAAATGTGTATCTCTCTAGAGCTCCTTATAAAGTTGTAAACACAGATCGCAAAAAAGTGAATTGGAAAAAATGGGGCGGTAAATTTTTTTCGGCAACCGCCGATGCTTGTGCAGGAGCTCTGGCTACAGCGGCTAGTACCCCTGTTGGCGGATTTCTTGTTGGAACAGCAGCCTCATGGGCTTATGATGAGTTTTGGGATCGTATTTCTAATAAAGTTGCTAAAACTAAAAGAAAAATAAATTCATCTCATGGAGATTTTCCTAAATTTGTGTTATCAGAAGTGTCTGATGGGTCAAGTTTTATGGATTCTATTGGATATTATCATAATTTGATATTGGAAAATTTGTTGATAAAAGGAGATAATTATATTGGTTTAAATGGGGATATCAATTTTGATAAGTTATTAAATGACATACATACAGTATTAGCATCGCATGGTATTCAAATAGAGGCTCCAATTTCTTTTAAAGAAGAAATCTACTCTTTTACAGAATCTTTTGTCAAATCTCTTAATCCCCAAGATGAGGATAGTTTTAATAAAAATTATCCTTCTTTTAGAAAAAAGGCTATAGAAGAACTGAAATTAGCAGGAGAAACATTTGATAATATTAGATTAATGCATGATAAAATCATAGGGGTCGCTTCTATCCTGAAACATGAAGAGCTTGTTGAATTTGGTAAAGATGTTCAAAAGCTTATCCAATCATCTCAATTACAAGAAGAACAGAAACAAGAGTTTACCGTTCTGAATGAAATAGCGGTCAACAGTCAAATTTTCTGGGAGACTCTTGAATACAGAAAATAAATTTGTATAAATTCGAATAATCCAAATAAAACCCAAAGAAAGATGAGAAACCAGACATTCAAGGTCAGCAGGGGCTACAAGTTCTGCCAACTCGCCCTTTTTTCAGCCGTTTTTTTCGCCATGTTGGCGGTTTATGCGTCCTTCAAGGGGAATTTCGGCAGCGTGCTTGAAATGGGCCTCGTATGGCTTGTTTTTATGGCA
>ODAI013923889.1_pt1 | contig 20970 bp, 19 predicted proteins | sample 1539321 | NCBI WGS metagenome assembly ODAI01 (sample SAMN02144231, study PRJEB22623) | gut metagenome | biome: sheep rumen | host: Ovis aries | place: New Zealand
CGCCATCAATTGAAACCGGCGCATAAGTTGGAGCTAATAACTTAATAATAGTTTCTGCCCCGCCGATATCAACAGGAACGTAATATCCACGAGGCAGTAACACGTCTTCTACTGGTTTTAAAACCGAGTAACATTCTATAGGAGTTTTAGTTATTAATCCGTTTATGTCTTTTTTAGGGCAAGAGGTTATTCCAGTAAATAATGGCTCTCTTATACTATCTTCTGTTTGCATAGCATTTAGCCATATTCTAATCCAGTATTCATCAGTTAAATCAATATTTGCACCATCAATATCAGCCGATTCTCTTAAACCGCTATCTGATTTAGATATTGATCCTTTCGTGATTTCGACTCGCTCTATATCTCGCCATGTCACAGGATCAACAATCGTCATATAAAAACCAGAAGTAAACCCCTTAGACCAATCCATTATTCATTACCCCTATACTCATCATAAGTCATACCGTCAAGCCCTTCCATGTCGATTCTTGTAACGTCGATTGAAAAGGTTGATAGTTTATTTATCCATCGTTCTTCCCTGCTTTCCTGTACAGTAACATTGGCAGAGAAATTTGAACCATCGGGCGTTCTAACCCTGCAGGCTCCTGCGAAATTAGCAAGTCTTCGTAGCTGTGCTATTAATTCCGAATCTAATGCCACAGCCACAGCCGTACTAAATGACGACGACATTGAAATTGTAGGATTCCAGTCACCTTGAATAGAACCGCCGAGATATTTTGTTTCCTGGAAATCTTTATCCCATGAATTAGATAATGACAAATTATACGGAAGAACTACTTGTTCGCCGTTAAAGTCGATAACTAAACCAAAGATGTCTAATACATCGCTATCATCAGCACCATAATCCGCCCATGCTAATAACTTATCTTCTGTAATATAATCGCCATTCGCGGTTATATAAACAATCCTATGCCCGCCATATTTACCTAATGTGGGATAAGGATCAACATACCGCGTATCAAATTCTGCTTTGGCATATATCAATTCCGGTTTGTCTGCAGAAAGACGATAAATATCACAATAATCTCCAGCGGCAAAGCCGGCGGGTTTAATTGGTTCGATTAAAGCAACATTATTCTCGATCGACACATTTGCCGTCGGCATAACTGCTTGATGCTCCCAATGGACCTCAAATTCTTTAGACACTTCAGATGATTGGCCTATAGAATCTTGAACTGTAGCCACTATTCTATATTTAGCCTCATCATCTAATACACCGATCAAGTCGTCATTTGTTATTGTAAATTGACTTTCGCCTTCATGTGACATAATAGCTACGGTTTCGTTTTCATAGCCATCAAATACCGAATCATCTGGTCTGGACATATGATAATTAGCGGCTCTTTCGATAATGACAGTTGTAATACCGTCCGTTTTAGCGCCGGTCACTGTGAGAGTGAGAGGCATCTCAGTCAAAGAGTCATCCACTAACGATGTTGAAGTTATTTCGGCTGTAATGGGCTCTACTACACGAACCGATACTGGTTCACTCCAACCTTCGCTCTCTTCTCCTGATGCAGAATATACTTTTATACAAAGATTATATGTATTTCCAGCAGTCCATCCGGCATCTTTAGCATTAATGGTTATTGACTGGGCGGATGTCGTTTGGGCTATAACGTTACCATATGTGATATTAGACTCAGATTCGCCTTCGCCCTCGTCCGGGTATTCGCCATTAATAGTTGCCTCACATATTTTAGCAAATGCTTGAGAAGTCCCGTCAGTTGTGGCATAAGCCCAATAAGCCGTAACGCTACCATCCTCGGTAATAATACTGTCAGATAATTGAAGAATAGGCGTTCTAGGAGAACTGGACAAGCTCAAACTAACAGGGTCCGAATAAGGGCCATAAGTTGTCTTTTCGTCATCACTAATCTTGCCAAGTCTTGCTCTGAAATAATACGTCACGCCATTAGACAGCCCGGCTATATTCCATGCCGGTGCATGAAGATTTGTAACTGTATACGTGCTTGGCTCATTTGTACTCTCCCAAGCATCAGCATGTTCAGACCATGAAAGCTCTGTGATATTAGCTTCCTCCCAAGCCCAATCCCACGTCATTCTAGCAGTACCATCAACTGTAGTTGGAGAAACAGCAACGTTAGTAGGAGCAAGTGGTACTTCGCCACCTGATGTAACTACTTCGGATTTAAGCTTAGCTGTAATATTATAAGTTTTCGGCACCCCATCAGACACAAGTTCATAAGAACCCACCATGGCATATACTCTAAAAGCTATTTTAGAAGTAGATTCCCAAGAAGGGCATTGAATGTCTATGCTAGAAAATCCATGCTGAATAATCCCTACTGGAATAGGCGCCGAGTCATTTTCCTGATACTCAACAACCATTATTGAATCTTCTATTTCTGAGGAGTTAGTTGCATTTATTGTTGCTCGATAAGTCTGGTCATTATATACTACGCTTAATTCCTTCGGTGGTGGTAAGAAACCGACTTTAACTAAGAACGGTGCGCTTGCCGTATATCGTTTATCATGGTGAGCTACAACTCGAATAAATAAGCACTCGTCTTTTCCCGGTCGATCATCTACAACAAAAGTTGCTCCATCGTTGCCCCATGTATCAGCTGATGCATCAGCGTCTGTCCATTGGGTTCCAGGCGAACAGCTAAGATCCGGACCTGGTTTAGTTAATGCGTACTGTATTATAGTTTTATCAATCGGACGAGAAGCATCTTGCGGCGCAGCCCAAACCGGTAATAACCGTAAGCCATAAGACAATGTTTCTTTTGTTTCGCATGACACTATTGTTGGCTGATGCGGTGTAGCATATACATGTTTTGCATATCTCCAATCAGAATCATATCCAGCCCCTCTAGCACGAACTCTAACCCAACGAGTATATGGACCAATAGTAAATTGTTCAGTATCCTCAGTAAGAGTCCAGCTATAATTTGCCGGTCCAGTTGTTCTGCCATATCCTCTTTGCGAAGATGACCAATTATGAGATGGACCATAAGTTTGCATATCTGAAGGGACCAATATGGTTTCCGCTTCAACATGCCAGAAATAGTAATTATCAGTATTAGCATCACTCAGCGTTGTATTCCAAGTGAATTTTGTTACATTACTATGATCATTATCTAATTCGGCTTCCAAAGTTGGAACTTGGGGTCTTGATGCTCTCCAAGTGTAATAATTTACATCCGATTTCTCACTCCAACCATTTTTAAATCCTCGGATTCGAAACACAAAACGTGCTATAGAGTTTGTATCGTTAGATGCCCTAACATTCGTTTTAGCCGGACAGAAAGTAGAAGCCGGAGTAATAGTATATGAATAGCTAGTCGTCCCGGCTCCTATACTTGGTTGTATCCATTGGTCTTTCGGCATTGCCGAATGTCTAAATCTAAGGACTTGATGGCTGTATGACTCGCCACAGGTCCACTTCATTGTAAATGTATTGCCGCTGCGCGTAATCGTACAGCCAGTAGGCATTTTTACCGCCATATTACACAGTCCTCATATTTAATTTAAGCTTGCGCACGAATCTATCAGCAAATGCTTCGGGATTCTCAGCGCCGTCAACAGTTATATAATTTATCATCTGTCTAGAGTTCATTGAGTCGGTTACTGAATCTAACCTATTAGACAGATTTGCTAAAGAGTTTTGTAAATTGTTTCTATTTTGAATGTCAGCAGCCACATTACCTGAAATGCTTGCCGACATCGATAATGTTCTTTGCGAATTCATAATAGAACCAATTTGCTTAGCACCATTTTTTACATTAGACATGTCGATCACTGGTGTAATAGTAGGAACTAATTCCATATCGCTATTGATAATACTATCGGCCCTTTGCAATGCATAACGCATCGAATCTATTGTACCATAACCAAGTTTAAATGCGGCCCTATATGCTAAACGGCTATATTTAGTTAAACCGATAACAAGTCCCTCAACGTCATGTCGACCAGATTTAATAAATTGCTTAGATGGTGAATTATCTCCTGTAGCGGCTTTTTTACCCGCTTCAGCCGCTTTACCTAAAGCGTAACCGGCTTTATATGCGGCACCAGTTCCCGAATACAATCCACTTGTAAGACCGGACACATCATGCGTACCTGAATTATAAAAGCCAGAATAATTTTTGGCTCCAGAAGCACCTCTGTCACCTAACTTATCACCAGCGTTATAAGCGGCATTAGATTTGTTAGCCATTGCTTGAGCAAATCCAGAACCAGCATTAGAGCCTTCGGTTTTAAATTGACCAACTTTTCCTTTAATAGCCGATGTCGCAGATGTAGCTAAACCGGTTGCTGATGTTTTGATCTTGCCTTTTGAAGAATTTAATCCGGAATTATAATTAGTACCGTAACTTGTACCTTCCGTCTTTGCCTTTGTTTTATTAGAACCAAATCCTTTAATAATATCACTAGCTATAGACTTAACCGTCGTTGACGCTGATGACGAATTGGACGATAATCCGCTATTAAATCCGCTTGTAATATCAGAGCCTGTAGACTTTGCTTCAGCGGACACATCAAGATTTTCAAGTATATCTGTACTTATACTATCTGCAGAATCTCCAGCTAAAATCGCCTCGGCATCAAACCCATCAACAAATGACGAACCATCAGTCATACCTATTCCGCCAAGCATATCCGACTGTAATAATGACGTTCCAATAGTATCCATCAGGCCAGTACTAGCTGTTTGAGCCGTGGGCGTATTATCGGTAATACCTTGAGCTACATCTTCAGGAACTTTAGCACCGATTTCATATATCTCATTTCCGCCAAAACGATCAGCCATATCCTGCTTAATCGTATCAATATGCTCTGAGATTTTAGGCCCAATTAATGGAATATTCTCAACTAATGCTTGGAGTACTGTAAGTAATGCTTCAACTACTGAACTCATAAGATTCTGAATAGCTGCTACTAATTCAGGAGCATAAGTTCTAATATTCTCAGCCATTCCATTAATGGTGTTGATAATAAACTGAGCGCAAGCTTCGTCTAGTTCAGCTCGTTTCTCATTCATAGCGCCAATAAAGTTCATGACTAAATCATGTCCGGCTTGGGCTATTTGCCCTATATTATCAGCAATTGCTCGGATCACAGCTGTTATAAGAGTTAGACCCAATGTAGCCAATTGAGGTACTAGCTGTTCTATAGCTTCAATAAATGCCATACCTATAGAAGTAAACGCCTCAAGTAATGCGACATGACTATCAGCTATAGTTTGCAATATAGCGATTATACCTTCGCCAACTTTCTTAGCAAAGTAAGGTATAAGATCAGCAATTGTCATTAATGCAGTACTAACCGTCATAAGATTAGCAAATGACAAACCAGCTAAAATAGCAAATCCTTTAGCTAATGCTAATACACCACCGCCAATAGATCCAACAGCAATACCAAACAATAAGAACGCTGCAGATAAAGCCATGACTATAGGCGCTATAGGAGTTAATGCATAAGCAGCAACAACAATTACGCCAAATGCACCGGCGAGAGCTAATAAAGCAATTCCGACAGCTTTAAGAGGCAAAGCACCTAATAAAGCTATTGCTGGGGCTATTCCCATAATAGCCAGAGACATAATGCCAAGCGCAATAGCGCCGCCGATTGCTCCACGAGCAAGTTGCATAGCTACTATCATGACAGTGAGAGCCCCCGCTATAGCAACTAAGCCTTTAGCAAGACCTTCCCAAGACATTCCACTTAATTTGCCCATGCTTTGAGCAAATATTACAAGAGATGTACTGATCATTAATAGCGATGCGCCCATGGCAAGCATCTTTCCGCCACCGCCTACCAAATGCGAGAATACGATAATTTCAGCAAGAAGACCTCCAATTCCGGCAAGACTCTTACCTATCTGTTCCCACTTAAAGTCGCCAATTGCGGACATCGCTTTTGATATAATATTTAAAGCGGCACCAATAAGTATTAATGACGTTCCAGCGGCAAGCATTCCTTTTCCGTTTTTACTAACAAATTTAGAAAATACTGCCAGTTCTGCAAGTATTGCGCCCACTCCAACTAACCCTTTTGCTAATTGCTCAGGATTAAGATTTCCTAGTTTTTCTACAGATTGCGCTATTAGAGATATCGCTGCGGCAACTGCATCAAGCCCCATGCTCTCTGAAAACTTAGCAAATGCTTGACCTTCTCCGCCCAAGTTTACGAGCTTCATGAAAGCGACTAATTCCAGCAGAATTGCCATAACTCCTGCTAAGCCTTTAATTAAATCATCAGTATCTAGAGCGCCTAATTCAACAACAATATCAGAAAGTTTCTTTATAGCGAATGTGTATACTAATAAAGCCGCAGCAACTTTAACTATTTTATCTTCGCGACCTACAGTTTTCATATTATTAGAAACCCAGACCATAGCAGTCATCAAACCACCTATAGCAAGGATTCCTCTTGCGACTTCACTCCACTCTAGATTTCCAACCTTAACTAAAGCAGAAGCAAGAATAGTTACCGAAATAGACATAATAAGTAATGCTGAAATCATCTTATTAAGTCCTTGGAACTTGATGGTTTTTGATTTCTTATCGACCATTGTGAGCTTGTCCATTACGAACATCATTACCATCAATTCGCCAAACAATGCCGAAACGGCACCAAGTGATGATGCTAATTTATCAGTATTAACAAACGATACAGCAATAAGTGCTGCCGCCAATACCGCTATAGCGCCTGCGATTCTTAAAATAGTCTTAGCTTTAATTGACTGCTGGAATGTTTTCAATGTATCAGTTACGCCACCAAAAACATCAGAAACCATGTTCTTAAAATTAAAGGATTCTACTACATTCTTAACCTCTTTACCAAGACCTTGGAAACCGGCTACGATTCGATTTAGGCCTCCCAATAAAGCAAGAACTAAACCTTCATTTATTAACTTGAATACTAAATCTAATACTCCGGAAATACCTTTGGTATTAAATACCTCTATAAGCTTCTCATTCACAACTCTAGCGGCATTCGCTAATCCATCGCTTATTTTCTTAATAAGGCTAGATAATCCTCCAGCAGCTTTTTCCTGGCCTTTAAACAACTTGCTAAATGCATCATGAAGTGTATTGAATGTTGTTTTCATTCCATCAGCCATTTGCTGAAAGAATGTTAACTCAGAAAGAATCGGTTTTAGGCCTATCTTGTCGCCTAATTTTTCAAGATTCTGTTTTCTTGCTTCTCTAAGTTCTTTTAATTTATTAATAGTTCCTTGAATCTTATCTACAAATTTCTGAATACCTTGACCAAAATTCTCGATACTTCTAAGCTTTTCATCCCATTTTGTAAAAACATCACCAATATTCGCAGCTAATGTTCCTATACCTTTAGCGGCCATTACTATTAAACTACCAATAGGTTTAAAAATTGGTAAGATAGCTTTTATACCCATACCAATTATATGAAATAAAGAAAACAGACCTTTAAACGCTCTTTGCAATTTATCAATAGCTTCTCCAGTTAAATGAAACTTAGCCGTTGCTTCTTGCATCTTATTCAAAAATGCAACCAGATCAGAAACCGACCTCTGGGGAAAAACTTCTCTAAAAACTCCTCTTATGACGGCACCTGCTTGATATAGCGGAGTGAGTAAGTTTGTAAATGTTTTTAATAAAGGATTTACGCCACCAAGAAGATGCATCTGAGTAAAGAAGTGAACTAAACCGTCTGTTCGTCTTCTAATAGATGTATTAAGCATGCTAATTAATGGCTGCAGCGCTGTTCTAGTGTCATTAATTACAGGTCTAATGGCGTTTAATACGTCTCTAAAATTTTCAAGCTGAGGAGTTGCGACGTCCGCGCCAATTCTGGCTAATGCCGCTTTAACATTAGAAAGCGCGCCTGAAAATGTTTCATTAGCTTTTGTCGCATGTTCACCAAAAGCATCATCCATAGCTTTTGCAAACTCATTAAAGCTAATAACACCAGCTGACGCCAACGCTCTGATATCACCAGTAGCAATTTGGGATATTTCGTCCATCCCGGAAATACTGAGTTTTCCTTTTTTACCAAGCTCATTTACCTTAGCTGAAAATTCATCAGTATATGTACCTGCTGTTTGATAATATTGAGCCATCGTAGCCGCGGCATTAATGCCTCGCTCACTTAATCGACCCAACTCACCATTCATTACACGACCAGCACCTGCGGCGTCAATAAAAATATCAGCAACCGTTTCGTATTCCGCACCAGTCATAGCCGCAGCACCTGATATGGCTCTTAAAGCAGTTGTCATATCGTCGCCAGTTGCAACGCCGGTTGCTAAAAACTGTGAAGCCGCTCTAGCTGCCACGTCTAATCCATAAGCCGTTCCATCTACAGCAGTATTAATCGAATCTTTTACTTCATCCCAAGTATGGCCTAATCCCTCAATCTGAAATTTAGCCATTTCAATATTCTCAGCTCTTCGAATACCGCCTTGAACAATAGGATTAACTATGCTGCTTATGAGTTTTCTGCCAACGCCCATGGCCGATGTTGTAATATTAGACAATACTGTAGTAGCAATCGTCCCCATCATAGAAAAAGCGTTGCCGATTCTATTTACACCATCTTCAAGATTGGACAAATTAACTTGACTTGCTGCATTAGAGACCGCGGCTAAACTTTTCTTAGATTCTTCGAGATTTAAACCTGCTTTTAGTCTATCTAATGTATTAAGCGATGTCTTAACTCCAGACTCGAATTGAGCATTATTAAATCGCATCTCGACTATACGATTGTCAATAGAAGTACTCATAGAGCAGACACCTCCTTATTCACAGATTCAAAAATACGATCAAACACTGGCTGAATAGCCGGATTTATATAATCTCTACCAGAAACATATCCACCAGTCCCAGTTCCGTGACCATATTGTAGTATTATTGCTATTGGGACTCCTTTATTAATATTTGAGTTTGTGAATTCTAGTGCTATAGAGCTTCCATCTTTTACTATCTGATATCCCCAAGATGAAGCCGTTTGACCAGATTCAACAGGAGTTGCACCTGATAATGCCGACACCCCTTCTATTCCATATTTATTAAGGATCTGATATAAATCATCTAAACGCGACTTCTTTAAAAACTTTTCGGTTTTAGAAAAGTCACCATGATGCCTAAATTCAATCATTTTTTAACCCTTTGTTTTAAGCGCTTTTTTTCTAGCCTCATTTAATTGATGATTACTTTGTAATATTTTATTATTACTCATCTTCTTTTGGCTTCCGTTCTTTATACTGCAAACTCTAATGAGAGTTAATAATCTATTTAAATGCCATTTTTGACATTCAAAAGGTATCCCGAAAGATATCATCCAAAAATAAATAAGCTCAGATGTTATCACTTCCGATCTTCGAGGCGGTTCTGTGTCATGAAACCATGTCGCGGTCATCGGCTTTTCAATATACTCATTTATTTCCTGAACAATTGTATTAGTAAGCCCTTTATAAACATTGGGGTTAACGTTTTGTGTTATTGTCATGCAGCGAATATAATCAATAGTTTCTTCTATTGTCTGTGGCCCTTTGCTTAAAAAGGATTTATTCCACTTTGACTCCCATTTTGAAACCGAAACTAACGAATGCTCAAGATTTAGCTTTTGCTCTTTGCAAGAGATAAATTCATTATTTAATTCGTCATATAATTCAAATGCAGGAATAACAATCGTTAACATAATTATCTTTTACTCTCAATAGGAATCGGGCTTGTCCCGGGATTTTCGACTTCAGGCATAATTCCATTAAAAAATTCTACAGCTTCATCGGTATCCGTAACTAAGCGCACAAATAACTGATCATAAGCCGGTGTTTCAGAAAACTCTTTTGAAAGTTCTTCGCTCTTTTCGAAACGCCGTCCGTCAAGAGATTTCTTTCCATATGCCTTTAAAATAATTTTTTCAAAAGTATCAACAATATCTTTTCCATTACGGTCATTTACTATAGTGGTTACCCATTTTTCAATGCCGCCCTCAGTTGATAATTCCATTTTTGTAATTTCTGCCTGAGATAAATGAAACCAAAAGTCTTCGGTCCTTTCATTTCCATCCCAGTCTGTATATGTAATCTTTCTGCAGATCATCTTTATCTCCTTTCAAGAATGTAAAAACAATATTACTTGTTAAAAATAAGGAAAGGAGGAGGCCTAATAGACCCCCTCCAAAAGTATTACTTATTCGCCATCGTCATCAGTTTCGCCACTAAAAATTTTAGCTACTTCATCCGGCAATGGAAGACGAGGATCAGTAGCCTCTACTCCATCACCAGCATCTGTGCCATACAGAATATTTTCCAGTTTTGTCAGTTTATCTGAATCAACCTTTGTAGAATCGATTTCCAGAGAAGCAGTCGGTTTAAAACCTTTAACAGCGACTGGAACCGTTGTCATTTCCCAACTGAATGTAATAGCCTCCGGGCTATCATTAATTGTCTGATAAGCTCTTTCTGACGGTGTTACAGTTGCGCCATAGATCAGATGCAGCTTATATCCATGAGCATCAAGCTCTACGTCATTACCAATTGCAGTTCTATAGCAAAGTCCAAACGCTGATCTAGCCTGCTGCCCAATTCTTACACCAGTAGTAAGGAAAGCAGATCCATCGCATTTAGCAAATTCTTCAGGATAAGTATAAGCTTCAACAGTAGCACCAAATTCTTCTGCAGATCTAAGATCCACATATTTAATGTCATCCGCATACAGCGGGCTAGATTCAGCACCTGACGGAGATTCACTTACGCTAGTAAGGCCATTCCAAGCTACTCCTTTTGGATATGTGCCATTCGCAGCCTGCGGATAAACAACACCATTTTTCAAACCGGTTTCATAGAGTCTTTCACCGGCAGCGTCCCATACAAGTCTAGACATATTAGTTCCTCCTAATAGTAAAGTTCCAGAGCATCATGATATAAATTATCAGCTGTATATCTCCTACTAAAAGAGCAATACTTAAAATTATCGAGTAATTTATCTGCCAAATCATTATCAGGATCTCTGGAAATAATTGTTATATCATATCGATCATATCCGGCATATCGTCTATCGTCAGCATAGCGGCTTAACTTCGCTACCTTGTTATAGATAATACATGGATAAGTTAATTTTACTGACTCCGGGGGTTGAAAATACACCTTTTGTAATCCAGAAACTTCAATAAGTTCATCATGCAGAGAAAGTCTGTTATTCATTGTATACACCCCCGATTGTCAGTATCAAACGAGGATACTTGACATCAACATTCATGATTTTCCATCGAGTACCCATATACCAAATATACTTCATCGAATGAAAATTCTGGTAAGCATACGGATCTCCTACGATAGAAATCTGATTGCTAATCGTGATATTGTCATTAACACTCTCTCCAACTTCATGACGCATAAAGTTTTGAAGAACGTCTCCACTATACGGTTTCTCCACAGGAACAGGATTCCATACTCCAGGAGCTGTCTCTTCATCGGCTAATCCAAAACCGATATTTCCGTAATACTTAGCCATCTTTTTCTCCCATTTTGAAGTTATTCTTCGTCATCTTCCTTGACGTTAGAAGCTAACGGCTCAGTATAGCCTTTTGCAACTGCAATATCCTGGATCATACTAGCTGTTGTCTTGCCACTTACTGTGCCGCCTTCTAATACTACGATTTCACCGAGTAAGCCTTTAATTGACTTACTTGTCGGTGTTCCGCCTAAAGCGGTAATCAGATTCTTTAAAGAGGTTTTAGTATTCATTCTTTACCTCCTTACGCAGTAACATCTTCCTCGATAGCGATTGCGGACCAAACTCTTGTCAGAGCACCAGAGCAACGTGTCTCCAGAAGGCTCTTCTGCTGGTTGAAGTCGATATCGAACTGTGTGAAGTGTGTGATTTCACCGCCCTTTGTTGCGCCCAGGCTGTAATCAGCAAGGTTAACAATCAGGCAATGCAGCTTCTTAGTCTTCTGTGTGCCGTCAACGGTAACGGTTCTGGTTCTGTTCTCAAACTGCTCACAGGTATAGATGTTGCCTACATTCAGAGCAGAAGCCAGTTCAGCTTTAGAGCTATAGATACGACGACCGTTACGATCGCGAGCAAGAAGCATTACATTCAGGTCATGCGGAGTCATATACATATCCGGAGTGCCCGTTCCTTTGAATCTCTCACGGCTGTACAGGCAAGCATTAACCATCGCCTCTGCTTTAACATAGTTGTCTCCAAAGTAAGAATCTGTTTCAGAACCCTGAAGCTCTTCTCTAGCAGCATCAAAGTCGATATCATAGTGAATGGTATACAGATCATCATCTGTCCAGATCGGGCGAATCTTATCCGGGAAGATCTTATCGTCAGATGCGTCAGAACGTCCATCGCCAAGCATAATAGCTGTAGCGAGTTCCTCATTCAGGTTCATGCGATCGATGTTGTACAGATACTGAACATAGTCGAAATCTGTAATATCGATGATGTCATCACGATGCAGAGCAGATTTTACATATACTGTCTGCGGATCGGTTGTTCTCCGGAGCAGAGTAAAGTTACCAGTCTGAGATTTCTGCTTACCTTTCTTATATCCACGAGCACGCAGGTCATCATGATTACCCTCGATATTGCGGATATCTACCTGAGAAGTTCTGATACGAGAAATCGGGCTCTTATGAACTTTGCTCATAACAGTTCCGATCCATCCCTGATCAGAAGTGATCAGTTCCGGCATATTTCCATGAACTTCTTTGTAATCCGGGAACATTGTGGTTACATTGTACGGTGTTCCTGTCTGATTGAAACCGCTGGACACAGCATCGTGCTGAAGCTCATTCTGGTCAGCAAAGATTGCCAGTGCCTCCTGGAAAGAACCTACAGAAGAGTTCTTAGCAATCTCAAGGATCGCTTCCTCATCAGCATGAGTCAGGAAATTTGCATTTCTTTCATCGGTGTCAAATACGTTGTGTTTCATAACGTTTTCGTCTCCTTCTTCATCATAAAAATCATCGCCATCTTCATCAGAGTGCTTAGCTTCTTCTTTTTCTTCAAGAGCCGCTCCGATGAGTGCATATACAACAGTTTTCTGTTCTTCAGTAAGAGTATTAAATACATCTTCTACTGTTTTATCTTTCTTTTCTTCAGAAGCCACTTCTTTTTTCTCCTTTTCTTCAGGTTCTTCTTTTGTATCTTTCTCAGCATGCTGAACTACAAGTTCTTCATCATCTGGAAGATACATAATTGCTTCATCATAGACTTCTTCCCCTGAGTGAGCAAGAACCGGATAATCAATTACGGCTCCAGGATTAGCGCCTGCTAATACTAAACTCACTTCGCGAATCATTCCATGTACCACATCTTTACCAACCTGCTTAAGATTATTCGCATAGATTGAAAGATGCTTGATATCGCCATTACGTACTGATTCTTTAGCGGCCTGTCCAGCAGGTGTGTTATTGAATGTTCCGTAAATGCGAACACCATCTTCAACGTTTTTAAGCAGACCATGCCCAAGTACCTGGTCGATTGATTTGTGATCGTGTCCATAAACAATCGGAACGGTTAATCCATCACAATCGATAAAAGCGTCTTTTCTGATTGTTCTGCCGTCAGCACATTGAAGATCGTTTTTAGTAGCATAGCCACTAAAGTCATACTTCTCTGCCATTTTGAATTTCCTCCTGTGTTTCTTCACTTCCGCCAGATTCTCGATACTCCAATTTACTCTGACTAATATTCTTATTAACCAATTCGTTAGCCCGTTCAGTATTAACCGGCTGATAACCGATAATTGCCCGGAACTCGTTTGACGTTAGAATCTCGTTTCTGGTGAATCGATCCGCGATATCCGCTAATTCAGATACTGGTACTAAGCGGAAAGGATCTCTGAAGAATTTAATAGACTGATTCTGAGACTTAGCTGTTTTCGTTAGAAACTTTCGTTTCATATTATCGGTAATCGTAGAAATAATTGGCTCAATCGTTCGATTATAATAATTCAACATTGTCTTCTCGTCAGCTGTTCCGTTAAAAATCTCCTCGGTTAATCCTAACTGGCTGTATAGCATACTCGTTAAATACTCGATTTGCTTTAACAGATTGTTTTCAGCGGGACGATTCAACTGTGTGATTCTTTCAGTTCCGTCAGTGTAAGCAACACCATATTTGGAACCAGCCAATTGCATCTCTATATCTTTCCGACGATCTTCAGCTTGCTGTCGTCGAGCATCAGTTTTAATAACATAAGGTAACTGGATAATAATATCCAATTTTCCAGACCCAGCCTGTTCATCAGCTGTATCAAGAAGACTCAGTTTTCGTTTTAATCTTTGTAATGTAGAGTTAGGCTCATTCATTACTGTGTATAACGGATTCTCTATAATAGCCACTATACTTTTTGGCAATTTTATCTCTTCCTTTTTGCCAGTACGGTCGTTATATACTTGAACCTGTACATCTCGTGGATACCACTTTGTAATCTTTCCAACTCGCATTGACTGTATGTCATAACTGCCAGTTACTTTTGGATTAAATGTGGTATCAATTGGAACTAAAGCCACACATCCTTCGTCCAGCATAGATAAAACTAAGTCTTGAATAAGTTCACGCCCAGTCTGATCAATATTTGCTTCTTCATTTAAAACTCTATTTAATGAAGAATCTATGATTTCAGCAAACATACCGTTTTGATCTAACCGGACGTGATTAATGTTTATTTGCGCTACGTCAATAGCTATTCTATTTTCTAATGATGCCAGAATCGATCTCTCACTGCCATATGAAACACGAGGACGATCTGGTCGGTAGCCACTCATATAGCCACCATAATAATTAGTAGTTTCTGTCGGCTCCCTACTTAGAAATGCATTCCAGGCATGTTGAAGCCGTTCTCCTATTTTTGGCATATTAGCTACCTCTTTTTCGTGACTTTGTATCTGGTTCCCTCCATAAGTACATACCCATTTAGGCCATTATCGGTAACCCATCTATATCCAGACTTTGCATGCACTTCATATCCATCTTTCTCTAATTTAGTAATCATATTTTTAAGCTGACGTTCATTCTTTTCAGCGTCTTTACCCCATCTTTGCGACGCTGCGCCATTAGACTTTACAATATAGTCACTAACCGGGCCTCGTACTTCTCCTTTTCTAGCGCTCTGTCTAGAATAATCATTTGACCATCTTTGCGCTTGCGCTCTCTGTCTATCTAAACTGTTAAGTTTTCTCTGCGCTCTTCTAGTTTCTTTGGACTTTCCATTACTAGAACCGCCATGCCCAGAAGCAAAACGCCCTAAACGGTCATGATTTTTATTAAAATGATATAGTTCGTTATACATTATTCAAACGCCTCCGGATTACGCTGATAAGCGACATATGCATCCATCATAGCTGATACATTATCAATCTTATCTTCGTAACGCTTCTTATATAATTTTCTATTTCCATTAGTATCTTCAAGAGTAATACAATTACCCATAGTAAAAGTCATAAGATCCTGATCAAATATCAACATGCGTTCTCCTGCCAAAATCTTTAATTCGCCAAGAGGAACTGATTCAGTCTTTGTGCCCTGACGAACTTTTTCCACACCAAAAGGGCCATTCTCAGAAGTCCATCTGTCCACAAATGCTTCGGCATTATACGGATCATAGCCAAATGTTCTAACGTCATATTGTCTGGACATTATATAATTATCAAGATCCTCATAGACTTCCATCATATCTAAAACAGTTCCTTCAAGTACTATTAAACTTCCCTCTTGAAGAAATTCTTCATACTTCAATCTTGCTGCGGGCGCTAATTTTGTCAACGTTAAAGAAGTTATATAACTTCTCGCTTTAACTCCAAAACCGCCATGAGGAAGAGGAAATATAAATGTAAAAGCACAAAAGTCATCACCCTGAGAAAGATCGGCTCCCAACGAACAAGGCATTGACCAGAAGTCTCTTCTTCTATGCGGAAGAGTCTCCTCATATGTAAAGAAGTATGTATAGCCTTCCATTGGGATGCCGAATCGTTTTGCCAATATATCATTTCTTGCTGCTGGCGATTTCTCGGCACGTTCTACATCTAACTGATAAGTTTCATATGTAACTGTCTTATCCAGATTTGGATTTGCTTTTAGCCATTTTGAAGGATCGTTAACTTCCTCTATCTCGTCAAGTCTATACCACCAAATAGACACATGAATAGCCGGATATTCGCCTTTAAGAATGTCCATTAATTCCATCTTAATAGTGTCTCCGGCTCCGTTTCGAACAGTTCCTTCTGAGCTAGTTGCTACTATTAGGTAATCATCTAATTTAGATGCGCCCTGCTCGATAGCACCTATTACATCTTCACGAATATCTCCAGAAAGCCACTCGTCAACCGTTGATACTTTCGGTCTAAGACCCTGAAGTTTATCGATGCTCATAGGACGAATTTCTAATAATGACCCAGTAAGGAAATTTTCAACTCCCTTTTTAGTAGATGCCAATTTAACACGATTCGCTTTTGAACCTGTTGTGTTTTGTAAAGATCCCTCAGTTAAAAACTTATAAAGAGGACCTCTAGCTCTGGTAATAGCTGTTCTAATAGGAGACATTACCTCATCCGCTTGTCTCATTGTCGGGGCTGTTGTTATTTGATGCGTTGTCGTGGTGTCTACATTGAGAAAATAATTCTGAATAAAAGAAGCATACATGGATTTAGCAGCGCCACGAGCTACTATAAGATATTGTTTATTGATTAGCCGTTTTAATACACGTCTTGTAACATAGCGGCCGCCCTTTTTGTCTTCATACGGCTCATATACGCTTCTATCTATGTAATAATACCAGCCAAATAATTGCTCGGCCCATAACTTAAAAGTAAATAAAAGAAATGCATCAGATCCATCCGTCAGAGTAAGCTCATTTTCGCAATATTCGATAAATCCGTTAATGGCATCAGGATCATAATATATTCCTGGATTCGCTATAAGCTCATCTATGCGGTTCATTTCCATAGCAATCTCTCGATTGACTGGTATTTCGCCGCGTAACACGGCGTCTCTAAATTGTCCATAATAAATGGGTGTTGCCGTGTTTGAAAGTCTCATTTTATTTTTCCTTTAAAGATGAACAATACCCTTTTTAATTAAATAATCTCTGCCTTCTTTAGTATCTTCATAACCTAAATCTTCTAATACAGCTCCGGCAATTTCTGGCAAGCGTTGCTTCGTGAGCTCCACTCCTTTTTTATAGTAAGCGTTTACAACCTCATCCTCTAAGTCCTTTGAAATAAGGGCTAAAGATCCACTGCTTTCCGCTTTCGCTTTAAACATTTGAAGATCGCCATAATCTTTACCCTCGGGACTAGCCATTAATTCATCTACCACAGACTCTAATACTTGTGTTTCTTTAACTTTTGATCTATTAGCATATTGCATTTTGACTTTTTGAATATCCATAGAACGTACATCTTTAGGATTTGTGGACTTTCTTGATCCACCACCACGCCCAGAAGCAAATCTACCTAAACGATCATGATTTTTATTATAGTGATATAGTTCGTTCATTTAATAATATTCCTTTTCCAACATATCTAATATTTGTTTATTAGTCATAGTAGAATTCGGATGCTCATCTCTATATACAGAAATCAAATGCTGATTATAAGCGGCAGTTCCTCCAACTAATCCTGCCCCAACTGCACCGTACATTTTTACTGTTGGAGATTTTAAAGTTTGCTTAGCCATAACTTTAACTTGTTCTTTCGCAAATAATTTTTGAACATCTGCGGCATTAAGTCTTGAGGTGTCAGCATGCCAATAACGTCGAGCTATCCCATCTTTTTGATATTGCAATGCTGCAAGATTTGTTTTCGGATTTATACCCCATTTATCAAAGAATATCAGAGCGCCCTTTGAATCATAGCCACTATATTTAGTGTCATTAATATCTTTTATTGCATCGTATCCTTTATCTTTCATTGCACCTTTGAATGCCTGCCATGCGCGCCAAGATGAACTATCTTTTGTTGCTCCGTAATTGACATTAAATGCATCATATAATTGCCGTTTAATCTGTTTATCGGTTAAAGAATCCCCCATTGCTTTACCATATACGCGTCCTAATTTTTTGGTACTTTGATTCTTTATTAGATTATGACCGCCCATGTTTATATAGCCATTTTTTAATCCGTCTTGTACGTTCATTCTAAATTGGCCATCGTTTTTATATAAATCAAAAAACGTATCTCGAGCAGATTTTTCAGATGCAACTTTAAGATCTACTCCCGGACGAATCTTCATGACATCAACACCATTCATACCGCCATGGGCATTTAATAATTGATTGCCATATAGTCCTTTATACTTATTCCAATCTTTTTCATTTATAGATCCGTACCAGTCTCTATTATGATATTGCTCAACGCTTCCATGCCCTTGTGCGACTACTCTTTGAATTACGGTGTCTGATTTCAAAAGTGTATCGTTAGTGTATTCTTTATACTTATGAACGCCATAAGCCGTGGCTGCTGTAGCGGCAGCTGTAATACCAATAACCGCTAATATCTTTTCTGTTCTAATTCGGTCATTTGCCGCTTGTTCAGCTTCTTGTCGGGACATTCCTTTTTGAATATACTTATTTTCAAGATTTATTCTATGATTAGATTTCTTTTCTGGAATATTAGAACTTTTAGCAGGAGCAGATCCATTTCGCCGAGCAAATCGGCCTAAACGATCATGATTTTTGTTGTAGTGATATAATTCATTCATTGTTATTTACCATGTTTAATCAAATAAATAGCTGAAGCAATACCGGCAGCGCTAGCACCTATAGTAACAACACTGCCCGCTAGTTCTAAAGTTCTATCTAGATTTTGCTGTCCTCTAGTAATATTCGCCCCTGTTAAATCTGCATATTGTCTTTCCATGTTAAGTCTATTAATAGCTGCTCTTAATTCCGCATCAGACATATTAGATAAATCGACAGATTTTTTACGTCCTTTATTTAAACTTCTTGCAGCATTAATTGCATTGCCAGTTTCTCGTGCCATTTTCTCGGCAGGAGACGCCTTACCCTTTTTCTCAGGAGTAAGTGCTTTATTAACCATATGCTTTCTGTATGCAGAATTAACTACCCTATTAAGATTTCCACCATGCCCAGAAGCAAATCGACCTAAACGATCATGATTTTTATTGTAATGATATAGTTCGTTCATCAACTTTCTCCAAAGAAGAGGGAGAAAGCCGATTAGACCCTCTCCCTAATTCTGTTATCTGCTTTTCATCTTGTTGATGAGATCACCGATCATTCTACGTTCCTGTTCAGATCCGGCTCCATTCATCGCCATTTCTAAATTATGAATCATATAATCCTGATCGCCACTATAACCGCCGCCATTATCACGGCTCATATATCTGCCAGTGCGCATGTTACGTCCTCTAGCATAACTATTATGGTTATCATAACTATTATAGCTATTATCCCACGACTGCCCTTCTGGACCATCCCACTGTTTTACATAGTAGCCTCTCTGAGAGTACATCTCATCCGGTTCTTCACCGCGTTCAATGTGATTAATCATCTCAATAGTTTCAAAAACGCACTTAACACTCTTTAACTCATCAGGACTAACTGTGCCTTTTTCATTAACCCTTTTAAGTTCTTTAATAAGTAGCGCTTTGGTCTTTGAGATAACCTCCATTAATTCTTTATCGTCCATAGATGCCCTCCTTAATAAGTTACAGCTAAGTCAGGTCTGCTAAATATAATATTCGCATTTTGAACCTGAATCGGCTGATCGCTTGTATTGCGAACCGCAACTGTTTCACAACAGCCATTCCATACTTCAACATTAATTGCTCGACTAATATTGAAGTATTCGTTAACTGCTGCCGGAGTAACAATCATAGAACTAGCAGGAACTGTAGAACCATCAATAGAAATTGCTACTGAGATTTCTCCTGCTGTACCACCTTCTGGAATTGAAATATTGGCGCCAAAATCCACAAGATAATTTGCCGCTTTACTTCTATGACACGAGCATCCCGGTCTATTCGGAACCCAGCCGCTAAGTAAGAAATTTCCACTGTCATCTCTATGACGCACAAAACCTCTTAAACACGGAACAGGCGTTTCTGTAAACACAATAGTTTCACCGGGATTAACGATCTGAACGGCGTTTGCACTATATTCCGCCATATACGTTACCTCCCTCTATGCGTTACATCCACAATAGTTATATGCTGGCATGCTGCAGCAATTAGGGTTCTGTACCATATAAGCCGGAATCGGTGTTGGGTTCAGATACTGCTCAAGCGCAGTTGTCTGAGCGGCATTATCCTGCAGAATACGAGCTGTCTGTGCGCTCTGAGATGCCTGCAAATTAGCCAGATTAATCTGTGTCTGAAGATTTGCATTCTGCGTCTTAAGTGTGTCAATTTCCTGCTGGCACATCTTATCAAGAATTGCCTGTGTGTTTGCGGTGTTAGATGCAATAACATCGCGAAGAGCATTGCTTATTGCTGTTCTATCAGCACATGCTTCAGTAGCAACTGTGTATTTAAGATCTGCAGTAGCTGCTCTGTTTTCGCAACAGCAATTCTGCTGTGCCATAGCAATCGTATTCAGCTGATTTGTCAAGTTAGCCTGAGATGTAGCAAAGCCATTATTTACAGCGGCATTAATCCCGTTAAGGCTGCTCATGATAGCGTTCTGATCGAAACCGCGCTGTACATCACTTACAACGTAACCGTTTCCACAATTATTTCCGTTGTTTCCCCATCCATTATTTCCATTAATGAAGAACAGGAACAGAATAATAAGCCACCAAGCTCCATTTTCTCCGCCCCAGCCAAGGCCATTATTTCCGCCTACGACTGCTGCTACATCTGCTGCTGAAAGTCCATTATTGTCAACTAATGACATTTACATTTCCTCCTCATAAAAGAAAAAGTAATTATTAAGTTACTATACATAACCTTGCGCAAGGATTGTATACTTATAAATTTCTACCAGTTATTTGGTTAGCAATATTTCTAAAATAATTAA
>ODAI012084128.1_pt1 | contig 20968 bp, 20 predicted proteins | sample 1539321 | NCBI WGS metagenome assembly ODAI01 (sample SAMN02144231, study PRJEB22623) | gut metagenome | biome: sheep rumen | host: Ovis aries | place: New Zealand
CTATTCTTTGAGTTTGGCTCGCAACACCATACTCATTGTATCATAGGAGGCTTTCTTTTGTTGTCCTTACCGCTACTGCTTACTCTATTCGCCCCAGCATAGCTGGGGGTTTAGGTTTTTCAATTATCTGACCTATAATTATCAGCCTTTATGAGCGCAGAAATACCGCTTTGCTGGTAGCCGCTGTCACTCTTATAAGCATCGCCTTGTGTTTTAAAAAACTGAATCTCGTAGTTATCTTGATTCGCAGAATCAACCTTCAGGCGTACCTTGCTCCATCCTGTCCCCCCAGACAAAATCGCGGCATTTCCTTCTAACTCCGTACCATTAGCAGCCACAAAGTGATTCTCTGTATCCATCAAAAACATATCGCTAATCGCAAAGTAATTGCTGTTCCAACTTATGTCTATGATTCCGCTGCCGGAACCTGTCACCTGCAGATTGTATGCGTCATAATCGCTTTCATCTGTTTCTGTTACGATACCCTTCCAGCTTGCAGCGTACGTCTTCCCTTTAGACACGCCGATCACCGCTCCAATCTCCTGAACGGTTCCGTTTACCTCATTTGAATTTTTAGGGGTAGCTGTAACGCGGATAAAATACTCCGAAATCTCTTTTTGTGCTTCCTCCCCATCAAATACAAGCATAAATGTATCCGTCATAGCCCCGCCGCCGGGAAGTTTTTGTCCGTTAAAGCTTATACTTGAAACACCGTTTATATTTTGCGTATTATTGGTGACGCTTTGATTATTGTCTCCTGTCTGACGGATTCCGAACATTTTAATCGTTTTTCCGTCTTCCCGATACAACGTCTCCCCAACAGACACATATCCCGTACCATCAAATTGCACAAGTTCAGCTGTCAAGTCGTATATAATCTGCTCCTTCGCATAATCTGCCATAAACATCTGTTCAAAATTACAGACTGTTATGGCTACCTCATAATCCTCCCCGTCACTTGCCACATATATATTTTTAGCCGCCTCCGGTGCCTTCATTACGTTAGAAGAAAACACCACATGAGAAACCTCTCTTGTGGATACGACTCTCTTTACCTCAGAATAACCCAAATAGGCACTACGGACGATCAATACAGAAAACCCTGTCATAAACATAGCAATAAGCAGCCAGCTGGTGATCCAGCTCATCTCTTTTCGTGTCTTTTTCTTTCGTGTATGCTTTTTGTCAGAGCCGGATCGTATTTTATTTGTTATCTGGTCTGATTTTGTATGATCTGTTTTCATCTTTTCCCGCCGTGAAAATCGACCGGCCCCTCCTTTCCCTGTTTATTGAGCAACACTTTGCTTCACAGATACATAGATAATATCTGTTTCTTTATTGTTAAAAGCATAATTCCATCTGGCTTCATCTGTCGCTGCATTCATCACTGTCCAGGTTACACGCAGAATAAAATAATCTCTCTCCTCTGAATTATCTGTCTCCTCTTCGTTTCTATTTATATTTCTGGCAACACTGTAGAGTGGTTCCACATAAATGTTGACATTGTCACTATCGTCATAATTTTTTCTGTGAAACTCATTGAAAAGCTTATCCTCACTTCCCAGCCGCCCACTGCCATCTTTGAGGTTCAGATTTGTTAAAGTAATTTCCTGTCCATCTCCCACTATTTTTTGATAATTTATTTTATCGCCAGCCGCACTCTCATAAACTACAATATCACCTTCACTGCTATCGGTCTGCTTCGCCCGATACAACTGGTAGGTGAACGGAATATTGGTAGTATGTGCTATCTGCAGGTCATACTTTGATACTTTTCCTGTTACCACGGAAAATACAAAATCCTGATAGTATGTTCCATCACTTTCCCTTTTTACATCAATATTATCCAATGTAAAATACTGGATCGGATCATTATGTCCTGATGCAAGATAAAGCGCAGGTGGTTCGTTGACGCGGGTCATGGCCTCTATTTTGTTTTGATAGGCAAACCACGCAAATGTAGGCGGAGTTAGTGCAATGCACAGGGAAAATAGCACAGCAAAAACAAGCTGTACCTTCTCAGAAGTCCTCAATTGCCTGAAACATTCTATTTTCCCTTTCAACTCTGCCATTAATCTTCTCACGTTTATTCTTCCTCTTCTACTGTCATGCCCAGGATAGCATAACGCACCTGGCTACCTATCACTAAATCTGCCTCATCAAATTTAATGCTGTATGTACCGTAATGATCATACGCTGTCAGTTCTCTCTTTAATTCATCATCCGTAATATTCAAATCTTTAAAAAAACCGCTTTTATTTTTTACAATATAGTCAATCACATTATCCCGTTCTGATACTTCATAAAGAAGTTCTCTCTCATCTGTACTGATAATATTCTTGAGATAGGCAGGCCATACCCAATAAACTTTCGTATATTCCGTGTTATCTTTGAGATAAGTCTTGTTCTCCACGATTCTGTTCAAAGTAATCTGCCCACTCCCGTCAGTCTGATTCTCGATCAGGCCTTCATACTTCCCCGTGACCTCATCATAGCTTTCAAACAACATAATGTGGGCATTCAGATACTGCAAGAGCGCTTCCTCCGTTATCTCTGAAAGCACTGGATTTTCTCTATTTTCATCTACAGTCTCTCGTATGCCTCTGATAGAATAAATCAGATCAACCCTAACTGATCCGAGATTCTCTGACGGCACAACACGAAATTCAAGCATGCCTGCAGAACTGGGTTCAAGTCCCTGTCCCTCCCCTTGGGTATTCGTTTTGTTGTTAAAATTCGCATCCTCTGACACCAGCCAGACTTCTGCGTCGGAATGGATTGCACTGTCAAGATATTTATCAATCCAATGTCCCTTGTCGTTTCCTCTGAACTCCACCCTAAGTAGCCTCGAGGTACTCTGCATCTTTATGTCATCCATTTTGCTTTCGCTGGATGAAGCAAACCACGCTACCGTCCCGGAAACTCCAATTACCAACAGCAGGGCAAGTAGAAGCACTGCGATCCGCATCCTGACGGAAATCAACTTTTTATTTATCATGCTGCCCACCTGCCTTTCCCATCATCTCTTCAGAATTTCTGTTTTCCTCTGCGCGGAAATCTCACTCTGCTTCTTCAGTTTTCAGAAAACTCAAACAAATGCACCAATCCTGCCCCGCAGTTTCATTCCAGCAATCCATATCTTCCCCGTCCAGCCAAGTGCGAACAATCAGTTTTTCAGCCCCTCCCCATTCACTATCCTCATCCGGGGCTATAAGTTTTATGATTCTGTCGTTGTCTTTATCATACGCCTTGTACTCCTGATAGCTGCATACTACAGCAGGATCAGTTCCCGACATCTGCAGTCCAAACAATTTGTCATTATCGCGGGTATTTGTTGTATCACGGGTCACAGTATAATTATAGGAATCCAAAATACTGTCACCCTCCACTCCATTTGTGAGTGGAATAATATTATGTGCCGTGGAACTATCCTCGTTTTCACTGTCGGCCTTATAAGCAGCAGCCTCTCCGGCCTCCGTCAATATTGCAATGCGAACCGCTTTATAAATCGCCTCATCTGTCGGATCTTCATCGTTGAGAATACTACCGTCTTTGCGTGTTACATACCCTTGTACCGTCAGGGAAACGTCCTCCGCCGCATTTGAGCGCAGCCATATTGGTATATCAACATAATAGCCGTCATCATTTGTATTGTACCATTTCGTATATCCGCGATAACCCGTCCAATATTCAGCTTCGTTTTTTTCATTTTGACTGCGATATGCATACGTCGATGCCATAAGCGAGTCGGTATCCGGGTCATTTGCATCTTCCTTGCCCGCAGTCTGCCTCAGATCATTATCTGTTTTCCCATCCGCTCGGATAAAACGTGCATCCCCTTTTAATTCCCTGCCTGTCTGCATCGCATCCGGCGTAAAAATTATCTGTTCTCCCGAAACAGAGGAAGCCGGAATCAATTTACCGAAGCAATAATAGTTACTGACATCCAGGTAATTGCTCCAGTCATAGTCGGAACTGACGTCCGGCTCTGAAACAGCACCGGAATTGCTTAATACAAGCAGATCCCCTTGAGCGTTTAATACAACATCTGTTGTTTTCCCCGGTGAAATCTGCACATATTCCGGTGTTTCCATCGATATCTGCATGTTATCTCCACTTACTTCTCTATTGCTGGCAAACCACGCCGCCGTCCCGACGGCAATGGCAACAATAACCACAGCCGCAAAAAAGATCAGGAGATTCCAAATCGCCTTCTCCTTTTCCTGCTGCCAGTATTCACGGTCTGATATTTCCGCCGGCTCCGTTGCCGACGCTGTATTTTTCAGAAGCCTGATACCCATACGCCGTTACCTCTGCCACAAATGCCATCGCATTATTGCATTACAACATACTCCCTTTTTTATATCGGCAAAACAATGTTAAAACTTTAATTATGTCAAAAAAGGGCGCATTAACTCAGCTTTATTTTAAGCCATAAAGCGCGTAACGTCAAGGGATTTGGCAAAAACCTTCCTCTCCCCACTTCCCAAATCGCTCCAAATCGGTTATACTATTTTATGTGGATCTTGCTATGAGGGAAACAATTATGGGGAAAATATCAAAAAAGATATGGGAAAAATCAACAAAAACAATCGTGATCTCACTGAGCGCAGCTCTCCTTATGTCCGGTTGTGCGGGTGTATCTGAAAACCCTTACACACCTGACAGTTCCGACGTTCAGGAGCTTGCAGAAGAAACCGGCTCTGCTGAGAATACCGGGTTTTCAGATGTGACCGTACTTGCAGCGCAAGCCTACGAACAGGCGGAGGCGGAAACCGCCAGACTCGTTGAGGAGGCCAGACTTGCAGAAGAAGCCAGACTCGCGGAAGAAGCCAGACTCGCGGAAGAAGCCAGACTTGCCGAGGAAGCCAAGCTTGCCGAAGAAGCCAGACTCGCGGAAGAAGCCAGGCTTGCCGAGGAAGCCAGGCTTGCGGAAGAAGCCAGACTTGCGGAAGAAGCCAGGCTTGCGGAAGAAGCCAGACTTGCGGAAGAAGCCAGGCTCGCGGAGGAAGCCAGGCTCGCGGAGGAAGCCAGGCTCGCGGAGGAAGCACGCAAACAGGCAGAGGCGGAAGCCGCTGCCCAGGCAGCATCCGGCAGTGTAGAAGCTCAAGTCATTGCGCTTTGTAATGCGCAACGCGCCAATGAAGGTCTGGGAGCATTGACCATGAGTGCCGCTTTGAATTCCGTAGCCGCTGCACGCGCGCAGGAAATCACAACCTATTTCTCTCACACCCGCCCCGACGGAGGCAACTGTTTTGATCTGATGGATGCCTATGGGGTTTCTTATCGTGCTGCCGGCGAGAACATTGCCGCCGGACAGGACAGCGCCGAGGAACTCGTTACCAGCTGGATGAATTCTGCCGGACATCGCGCTAATATTATGCATGCCGGTTTTGGGCACGCAGGCGTCGGCTGCGCCTATACCAATGATGAGTATGGAATTTATTGGGTGATCGTGTTTACGGATTAAGTTGGATGTGCCTTTTACCATCTCTCTTTGCGCACAAATCGGTCATCTTTTTAATTTCTTTCTGTTGTTCCTCCACTAAATTTTGCAGGATTTCCAGCTCATCCTGTATGCCATCCACACGACGCATCCATTCTTCAATCATCACAGCTAATGGCATAGCTACATAACAAGTTTCACTTTCCTGCGAATTGATAAAGATATCTTTTTCAACAGCTGCTCCTATCTCCCCGCTCTTCCCTTCCATTTTCTCCATTGATGCCTTGATATTCTTAATTTCATGCTTCAACGGCATCAATCTTCTTTCCAAAAGCACAGACATATGTAGTAGCAATTCACTATCTGTCATCATGCTATTCTCTCCACCTTTCTGATCATTTAAAGCCAAACTACATGGATATTAATTTCATTCAAACAGCCATATACCCATCTGCCTCCTCCACCGTCAGCCTGAAGTCCTTTATAATAACTTTCCGTATATCCGCATCTTTCTTTCCTTCGCTACGCTGTACTTTAATTGCAGAAATAATCCTTAGTCCCTGTTGAAGTCCTTGTTGAACCCCCGTATCTTTCGCCTCCGCTATAATTTCGTCCATTGCTTGACACATACTGTAATCGCCTCCTTCTTCATTTTTGTAATCTTCCATATGTTCCAGAAACTTCGGCATACTTGCCATAACCGCAATCGCCTCTGCTGTTTCTTCCTCCACATGTGCATATGCTTCACTGCGGAGCAATTCCTTCAGCCGTTTCCGGTCTCTTCGCAGACGCAGAACATTCAAGAGCAATTTCAAATCCGTCCGGCACCGCTCTGCGAGCTGCGGATCTTCCGCGTCAACAAATATGATCCGGTAGTCACTGAACAGATTCTGCCACGACTCTCCGATCTCTCCGAAATCCATCATCTCTTTCAGACTATGTGGTCCCGTCCATGGCTCTGAACCGTGATAAAAACAAATTGTATATACCGGATACAGCCGATCTGCCTCATTCATTTTTTCCATCAGCTTTCGATTTGGTGCTTTTTCAGCCTCATTGGCATGTTGCTTTTGGAATTCTTCCCGCTTTTTCCGGTGAATCTCATTAATCTGATTCTCATACTCTACACAATCATAGCGCATAATGCGCCACGGCATTTCACAATCCACCAGCATCTGATTTTCAACCGTCAAAATAATGAATTTTGTTCCTTCGGGCAATTGCATCCGTATATCACGATAAATGCTTTTGCGCTTTTCCTCATCCGAAACTTTCGTCTGAATTCGCTCCACTAATCTTCGCAGTTTTCTTGCATCTACCATCTGTTTCCCCTGAAAACAACTTGCATTGAATAAATCTGCAAATCGTTGTTCCTCCGAGAGATAATGATAAATTACCTCATCATATTTCCCCATGCCTCCTCCTTCTCTTGCTCCCGGGAGGCTGCTGGGTACAACAGATATTCTTATGGTGAAAATAAATCAACAAAAATCTGCTTCCCCGACATACCGCCCGGCGCTATGTTGTTCTTATTTTATTTTGCTTCAAAGTGAAATTGGGCGATCTGCCAGATATGCACTTGAATTCTTATTGGTTAGATAATAATATCGTTTTTCAGATTTGTCAACTGCCTACTGTAAACGTCACATGGTTTTCCTCGCCGCAGCTTTCCGCGCTGCCTCATACTGTGCAATACTGACTTCAAATGCCGTACAAGCAGCCTGTAGATCTAAATGCAAATTCTTCATAACATTGTCAATACTCTTGACCAGCTCTTGCTGTATTCCCTGCTGTATTCCTTGCTGTATTCCTTGCTGCATTCCACGATCTTCACCCTCTTTGATCATGTCTTTAATTGCTTTACACATGTCCTGTCTCCTCCCATTTTCTGTTATCACCAGATACTTATCCCTCGCCATTTGTAGCTCCTCCGAGTGACTCATAGCGCTGATTGCATCATATGCGTCCGGTGTCAGGCTGCACAGCTCCTGCTCATTCTCTTCCAGATAATGTTTTAACGCATCTATATCATGGTCATGTTGTAAAAATCCAAAAACATATTTCAGATCTGTTTTGAATTCGCTCGTTCGTTCATACTGCCGCACCTCGATCAAATGAATCGGATAATCAAGGATCAACTCACGAAGTTCCTCCGGATAATCCCCAAGGTCAATCATATCTTTTAGGGTCCTAGGTCCATCCCACGGCTCCTGCCCCCAATACAAAATAATGAGAAGCACCGGTTTTACTTTCTCATTTTTGGCAAATCCGGAAAGATATTCCACACCGCTTAAATCTTTCTTCGCGCTGTACACCTTTGCATGCTTTTGCCGCTCCACGCGCGACAGTACATTCTTTATTTGCTTAACATGCTCCGGTCTCACAAACTTCTTCCCATGATACACGAATCCATTCAGCAAATCTGCTACCCTTTCTCGTGTATCCAAATATTCATTCGCTGTCACATCTCTTACTCCCATGCATCCTCCTTTTCTTGCTCCCGGGAGACTGCTGGGGTACAGCAGTCATTGCTATGCTGAAAATAAATAACAAAAATCTGTTGCACCTGACCTACCGCCCGGCGCTATGTTATTCTTATTTTATTTTGCTTCAAAGTGAAATTGGGCGATCTGCCGGATATGCACTTGAAATCTTATTAATTACATAATAATATCGTTTTTCAGATTTGTCAACTGCCTACTGTAAACATCATCACATTACATACTTTTCCCCGCTGTAGCCTTCCGCGCCGCCTCATACTGTGCGACACTGACCTCAAACGTCGTACAGGCAGTCTGTATATCTAAATACCTTAAGAATAAAGAACTACAACAGGCAAATCAACTCATTACATTAAAACCTATTCTAAAAATATCACAACATATATTTCATTGTATGCAAAAAGCACTAAAGCGCCACAACCGCTTTAGTGCTTTTAATTTTTTCATTTAAGATGTATGTGCACCAGCCGTGAACTGAACTCCAAGGTTAACTTCTGAAATATTTGCAACAGAAACATTCTTTACAAATGTCGTTGTATCACTATCTTTCAACGCACCATCCACATATACTCTCATAGTAACAGCAATCGCACTTCCCTCCCCTGATTGCGGAATTGTAACATTGGAGATAGTCTGTGACGTCTTTGCTGTTGTAGAATCATTTTCCACTGCATCCTTCTGTGCCAAATTTAGTGTTCCCACAAAATTAGTTTCATTGATTGTAACCGGTGTTGCTGTATTAACCGTCGCCGCATAAAAATCAACAGAAGTTGCTCCCATAAGAGTTGTATCTGCAGCATCCTGTATCAATTCAATAGTAATATCCTGACCCGCAAGAGCCGAACCGGATGCTGCAATATAAACTGTATAGTCAAGATAATATACCGTTTGTCCTTCTGTTACAGCTTCTGCAAAAGTGAGTTCCTCCGTAGCCTCCTTTAAGCCTGTAGATGCACTGACGGCTCCCGGATTAGTATTGTATTTAAGACCTGTTGTTGTGGCAGTTGTAAAATCGTGCGTAGTCGGAATCACCGCTGTTGCAGCAGTATCCGACGCCGCAACTGTAATGGTTCCAGTCGATGCTACCGGAAGCTGTGAATTTGTGATAACCAAAGAGCCACTAGTCTTTGCTGTAACTTGCATATTTGTAGCTGTTACCACATTATTTGACGCAAACCACGCATACGTACTGCTGCTCAGCGCGATCGCCGATACAACAACCATAGCAATCGCAGCCATCAATTGTTTCTTTAATGCTTTTACTGTCATAAATTTTCCCTCCTTTTCGAATTATTCCGCTTATGTATCCTGTAGCGGTAGACAGTTGCCTTTCGCCTCGCTTCTCTGTCCTCTTTTCTTTCCGTCAACAGATCATACTCCCACCGGGCCCGGTTGAAAGAGTACTCTCCATCACCGTGTTCCGGTGAGGATACCATCTCTTGATAGAAGGAGCCGAATTCTTTGAAGCACCTGGCTTTCGGCATTTGCATTATTCACGGAAATGCTGATATTCAGCTTTTCCGTGTATGTTTAACGGTGGTTGTGGCACCGATTAAACCATAGTTTTCCCGTGTATACATATATCGTCATTATTTTACAAAACTTTAGTGTTGATTTTACTGATTTCTCCTGTTCTCCCAGGTCACATCGCCCTCCTGGTAGTAGCTGGGCGCCTCATTGCCGGCAGCGCTGATGGGCTTATCGCCGGACAGGGTGTCACGGATATCCTGGATGAATTTCACCAAAAGGTTCGTGTCGTCGTCATCCATGGCGTCGATGGTCATGGAGAACTCCACACTGCCGCCTACGATCCTATCCACACATTCCGGATCATCCCCCTCCATCCAGATGACAATGGTGTATTTATCCACGTTGCCGACGAGGAAGTTTTCCTCGGTGTAAGAGCAGACAATACGGTCGGAGAGAAAACTTACACACCCCTCCTCGTCGCCGCCGTCCGCCGCCGGTGCGGCGTAGACGGTGCGCTCACCGTTTCGCCAGACTGCCACGCGGACTGCCTGTTCTGCGCCCTTGGAGCAGGCGTCGAGGACGATATTTGCCACATAGTTCACGTCCTCCTTGCCGGCGTTCCTCACATAATAAGTATATGCCATGTAGTTCCGTCCGTTATGATCGCCGTCCAGTTCATCCAGATTGTAGGGCAAGTCGTGAATGGAGATGTTGGTGGCGTCCTGCACGGTATTCACGGAAAGTCTCGCCGTGGGTTGCTCGAAGTTGCCCGTGGGCGAGATGGCGATCCCTTTGCGGTAGAGCTCCAGACGGTTTAAATTGATGGTGAAATTACCCATCTTCTCCTGCATGAATGCCATGATGAACAGAATGGCAACCAACAGTACCAGCCCTAACAGCAGGAAATTCATCTTATCCAGTCGAAGCAGAGCTGCGCCCAGTCGTCTGGCCCGCCTGGCGGGCATGTACATGCTGACGATCATGTCCTCGTCCACATTATCGCCCTGTTCCGCCATCATTTTTTCCAGCTCTTCGATACGGACGATCTGGTCCTTATAGCCCTTTTTGCGGCTTTTATGCAATTTTCCGAATTTTCCCGCTTTCTGCACGGATGCATCCTGCACATCAGCGCCCTGCGGGTCTGCATTCTTAGCCTTTTTACTCACAGTCTATATTTTTCCTTTACATTTTGTATATACTCCTGCAGATGCTGCCGTTCCTCGGCCTCTCCGAAGCGGAACTTCAGACCGCAGAGCATGCGGTAGAGGCTTCCCTTGGGCGCCTCACGCATCCACGCAACCGTTCCCACCAGCTCCTGTGCCTTGCCCTGCTCCGTGGTACCGATCCGGGGAAGGGTGAGTTCCACGACCTCTCCCACGTCAAAGTGACGGTTCATATAGATAGCGGCACCACCGGCGGAAATATCCAGGCTCATGCCGTCTTCTTTGGGAATCACGCCGTCCGCATTTACCGCCCAGGTCTCCTGCATATACTCCACGCGCAGCGTTACTTTCAGACGTTCGTCAGTACGTTGCAGGAACTGTCTCTGCTCGGACACCCGGCGGATTTTCCAGTAACGGCGGATGCCGTCCTTCACCACATCGTCCACATAGCCCGCCAGGATCATGGCGTCGTTGCCGGTTCCGTAGCGGATCAGCAGCTTTGTGCTCTCATCCGCCTCCATGGGCTTGCCGCCCACCATCGGAATGGAGATCAAAAACGCCGATTCGTCCAGTGATTTATTAAAGGTGCAGATCATGTTGAAATTCGGTTCTTCACCGATCGTCACATCCGCTGCCATCTGTAGTTTGGTACCTGTTTTAATTCTCAGTGATCCTGCCATTTACCGTTTCCCCTTTTTCTTTATTTCCTTTATTACTTTACGTCTTCGCTATCCTCCGCATCCCTGCCGGCTTTCTCAGCTTCCCGTTTCTGCCGGATGGCTTCCAGCGCCTCCCGCACAGCCGCTTCCTCTTCCTCTTTTGCCAGCTTTGCCGCCAGCGTGATGCTCTCCCACACGCTGTGTCCCAGCATGATCACCAACGGAATGATGATCAGCGGGATAAAGATGATCGGGTTGGAGATCAGGCGCACCGCCTGCCCCAGTCTGTAGGAGGAAAACACCACCTTGCCGATCACGTCTTCACCGTATGTGACGTATTGGTCCTCCACATTGTTGGCGTCGCCCTTGGTGGTCAGAACGTATCGCTCCCCGACCTTTTCTATCCTGACGATCCGATGGGTATTGACTTCGCCCATCAGGGACGGATCTCTGGAGTAAAAGGAGATCACATCTCCCGTCGCAAGCTCCGCCGGTTCTGCCCGGCGCACCACGATCAGTGAATTCGTCGGAATATTGGGCTCCATACTTCCGGTCATCACCCGAAACAGCGAGTACCCAAACACATTGGGGGCCTCCCCCTGCTTCGTCATGACAACCGTGAGCAGCACGCCCAGAGAGCAGATGATCATAAGGATGGAGACTACATTTACGATTTTTAATAATATCTTTTTCAACATGTCATTCGTCCCTGTCATCCTCATTTCCGTTCCGGCGCTTTCTGCCGCTCAGTGCGGAAATAATATAGTGGGACAGGGTATTTGCCCTTGCCTTCTCCTCTGCTGCCAAAGCCTTCTCCCGGGCTTCCTCCACCTGCTTCTCGGTATCCTGCAGCCGCTGCTCCAGATCCTCCCAGGAGCGGTTTGCGTCCTCGATGCGCTGCTTCAGGGATTCTTCCCTTTGCTCCAGAGCCGCAATGCGTTCCTGCGCCTTACGCTGCTGTTCCTCTGCCTGTTTCAGCTGTGCCAGCGCTTTCTGTATATCCTGCTCGGCCTGTGCCTTGCTGCGCGTCAGCTCCTCCTGCTGTTCCTTAAGCTGCATTTCCAGCTCGGTTCTCGCCCGGTCGGATTCTTCCTCCACCCGTTCTTTCGCCTGCGTCAGCGCCGCGAGATCGGCCTCCGCCTTCTTCTGCACATCATCCACGATTTCCCTTGTCTGTCTGCGCACGTTCTCGATTTCCTGCTCCGCACGGGTCAGCTGGCGGTTGGTCTCTTCCCTGGTCTCCCTGAGCTGCTGCTCGGCCTCGGCGATCCGTCTGTCTGCCTCCGCCTGTGTCTTTCTGGTCTGTTCTTCGGCTGCGGCAACCTGCTGCTTCGTTGCCGCGATCTCCTCATCTGCCTGTCTACGCATGTCCGCGATCTGTGCCTCGGTCTGTTGCTGCATCCGGACGATCGCCTCATCCGCAGCCTGCCTTGTGGCAGTCATCTCTGTTTCTGCCTGCTGCTTTGTGTCAGCAATCTGTTCTTCCGCCTGCTGCTTCGTTGCGGCGATCTGTTCTTCTGCCTGCTGCTTTGTCGCCGCGATCTCGTTCGCGGCACTTTCCTTCGCTGCTGCAACTTCCTCAACTGCCTGCTGCTTTGCCGCTGCTATCTCGTTGGCTGCCTGCTGTCTGGTCTCCCGCACATGCAATGCCGCCGTCTGGATCTCATTGTCAGCAGCCTCTTTCGCCGCGGCGATCTCCTGCTCGGCAGTTGCTTTGGCAGTTGTGATCTCCCGGTCGGCGTTCGCCTTTGTGGCGGCGATTTCCTCATCCGCCTGCCTGCGCACAGTCTCTGTATTTTCCTCCGCGACAGCCTGCGCCTGCTTAGCGGCTTCCACCTCCGCTAACGCCGCTTCCTTGGCTTCCCGCTCCTCCGCAGCCCGCACCTCCGCCTCCTGATTCATCATCATCAGGTTGGAAATCTGCTGCTGCAGCGAAATAACCTGCGCATCCATATCCTCCAGGTTCTGTTCCGCCTGCTTTCTTGCCTCGATCTCCCGCTCCAGAGCCGCTTCCGCCTCCAGCTGCGCCTTTGTCACTTCCTGCACGAAGACCTTGCGGATCTCCACATCCTCAATGTTGGGATCGTCCACAAATTCCTCTTTGATCTTCTTCAGGAACCGGGGCTTGATCACCTTTTTCTTCTTGACCAGCTCAGCCTCATGGAGCTTGCGGCTGTCGGACTCGATCAGACTCTTGAACACGGTATAGTTTGTAATGAGGTTGGTGTACATCTGGATCAGGTACTCTTCATCGAACTCCAGCGCCGTATTCTGCACCTCGATAGTATACCCCACCTCGTCGTAGTTCTCCAGAAACTGCCAAAGCTGATAGCACTTGCGGTAATCCGGATCCTTCATGATCAGATTGGTCCGCTGGATCGGGCTGCGCACCTTGGAACATCCCGCCATGATACTGCAGAACGCGGAGTTTTTCAGCGTCAGCACCATACGTCTCACGCGGTCGATCCGCATGAATATCTGCATATTGTCGGTGTCGTTCTCCGCAAGGCTCTGGCGGTTTTTCACCTTCATCTCGATCTTGTATTCAATCTCTTCATACGCATCATCGATCTTGCTCTGATAGCTGAGCACATTCTGCGTCTCGTCGCCGGTCGCCCAGAAGATGACGTCCGTACGCTTATCGATGAATGTCACGAGGCGCTGGATCAGATGGTAGATAAATCGGTTTTCGTAAAGGTTGTAACTCTCCTCCGTACTCACATTCAGTACCCTGGTGGGCTGGATATCGCCGTTTTCACTGCTGGCGATAAACTGCGTGTGCTGGCTCAGATGCCGCACACTCTCCGCCGTGATCTTCCGCGCCAGTGCAACCGGCACAACCTCCTCCTTGGTCGCGATAAACCGCCTCGGTTTCTCAATGATCGTATTGATCGCCTCCAGGCTGTCCTCGATCACCCCCAGCCAGCGCTCATCCACCACCTTGTGCATGACCTGATAATTCTGGAGCAGTTCATTGTCGCCCGCCTGGATCATCTCGAACAGATACTGAAAATACCGGTCACTCTCCAGCGTCCTGCCGACCTTATTTGTATATTTTAAATACAAATCGTTGATAGTTGCCATTGTCTTCCTCTCACAACCTTATTTTTAGTACAGATTCTGTATCCGCAGCAGATAAGACTTGCTGTCCTCCATATGCGACTTGCCGAACACCTTATCCAGATACTCCACAAGTCCCTTGATCTCGTCGCGCACGAAGCTCACATTCAAGCTCTCAAACTTCTTCAACACCTTACGGGCAATGATATAATCCAGACCTCCCAGCTCCGTGCCGCCGCACGCCACATACACCGGGATAAATTCGTACATCTGCTTGATGATACGGTTACCGAACGCCAGCTTGAAACGGGTCTGCAGGTACTGATCCAGCTTGTTCATCTTGTCAATGGTATCAGGGCTGATCGGATGCTCCTCCTTTGCCTTCGCAAACATTTCCTGCAAATGTGTGGTGGAAATGGGGCAAGCCGGATGCGGCTCACACTCAAACGCCGCCGCACGCTCGTTCAGCTCGATAGGTACCGCACGGTCGTACACCTTATCGGTGATGGTAAAGGTGGAGTCGTCGTTGTTCGCGGTTCCCACAAACCACAGGGTGTCGGACACATGGATCTTGCCGCCGTCCAGCAGCTTGGGATCCTTGGGCCACGCCGTCGGCACCAGATCCAGCACCCACTCATCATGGCTGGGCATTTCCAGAATGGACAGCATCTCCGCAAAATAATACTCAATACGCGCCAGGTTCATCTCGTCCAGTACGATAAAACTGGGGTCTTCTCTGTAACCTGCCTCGTACATGGCACGCAAAAACTCCGTCTCGTTAAATCGCTTGGAAAACTCATTAAAATATCCCAAAAGCTCCGTACGGTCTCGGAAGGAAGGCTGCACGGACACGATCGTCGCCGGATTTTGCAGATAACGGCTGAAGGAATACGGCAGACTGGTCTTACCGGTACCGGAAATACCCTCCAGGATCAGGATCCTGCTGGCCGCCATGCCCGCCACAAATCTGCGCACGATCTCAGGCGTGTAATACAGATGCATCTGGCTTGCCGCAAACAGTCTGTACCCTTCCGTGAACTGCTGTAGCGTAATGGACATATCGTAGTCGGGTTTCACATAATCGGCATATCTCTCGTCCACCAGCGTCAGCTTGGGGAAACGAATCGCCATGTTCTGGGAAGCGTCCTCTTCCTCCTTGGAGATCTTCACCACGCCCAGCTGTTTGCCCTCACCCATATTTTCCAGGGTGATATCGCCGCCGACTCCCACGGGCACGCCGTCCGGTCCCATCACCATCTGCGTGGGGCCCATCTGACCGCTGGTCACATTGCCCACCGTGGGCAGCTTGTCGTCCACCAGTGCGGAAGCACCCATGTATGGGATACGTTCCGTGCCGCCCATAGCGTTTACCTTCAATGCCAGCAGCTTATTTTTCTCATCCACCAGATCCAGCACCTGCTTGTTCAACCGTCCGATCTCGCGGTACAGGGTAGAATTGTCCTCGTGGTCCGCTTTCAGCCGGATATTCAGGACAATGTGTCTGACCAGCAAGACGACGATCAGCACCGGGATGGCGATCAGCACGATGGCCAACAGGATTGCCAGGATCTTCGCCGGTCCGCTCAGCGTCCAGAAATACGTGTTAAAGATCAGCGCATATTCTCCCCAGCCGGTAAACAGCAGATGAAACAGCGCCACAAAACACTGTACGATATTGTAAATGATCTTGGCGATAAGTTCATACGCCAACTTCAGGAATTCACTCATACTCCCTCTTTCCTCTTTCTCAGAAAACACAGAGCGTTTTCTGCTATTTTTCTTCCGTTTCCGGGACGCTCTCCGCAGCTGCACTGCTCTCTGTGCCCGCATCGTTTTCTGCGCCCGCGCCACTCTTCATGCCGTCGCCCGCGCTCTGCATCTGCGCCTGAGCTAACTGTGCCTCCGCCTGCTCTTTCAGACGTTTCGCCTCCGCCAACGCGGCCTCCGCCTCCGCCAGCTTCGCCGCAGCTGCCTCTGCCGCCGCATCCTCTTTTGCTGCGCGCTCCTCGGCTTCCTCCACTGCGATGGCTTTCTTCAGGTTGATGCCGACCACCACCAGATGATAGATCTGATAGATAAAGAACAACAGCATCGGTAGCACGATCACCACCAGGAATCCTGTACTGCTGGAAAGAAACGCCATGACTTTGCCCAGTCCGGCAGCTCTTCCCACATATTTTCCGACGATGTCACCGTCCGCAATGATATGCGTATCGGGGATTGCATTATTGTCACCCTTGGTGGTGTAGCTTCTGACACCGTTATTCTCCTCGATGTGGTCGATTCGGTGGGTGTTCAGCGCGTACTCGTTATTGATGATCGTGTGGAAGGTGATGATGTCCCCCTCCTGCAGCGCGGCAGGATCCACCGCCTTGATCACGATCAGATCTCCCGCGTTAAATGTGGGCGCCATGGACTCTGTCTGCACGATCAGCGGCGTATACCCAAACAGCCTGGCAACGCTGTTGGTATCCCTCGTCGCCAGCGTGGTAAAGGTAAACAGCGCTGTTAAAAGGATAATCGCCCACAACATAACACTGAGAATAACGCCGATCGCTTTTTTTACTGTTTTCATCCCGGTAGTCTCCTAAATATGTATTCTGTCAATTCTGATTTTTCTCTCCATCAAGCGGATTGTTGTTCTCGTCCGTCCCGATAAACCGCAGCATGATGCTATAATCCGCATTTCGCAGATCATCGGTACAGACCGGATCCGTACCCTCCAGCCAGATATGTACCGTCACCGGCTGATCCGTATCCTTTTTAAGCCAGAACATGGCATTGTTGTCGTTTAACACCATTTTTTCCGAGGCAGGCAGCCCGAACCACATGGCATTTCCCGTCTTCTCGGACTCGTCACCCATACCAGGATCATAGACATACGTCACACCATTCACAGTGAAGCTGATCCGCATGGCCGCCGGCAGATCCGCATTCCCCGAGGTCACGCGTGTGCCGTCCTTTGCCCCTTCCGTGTCCTCACTGGTCAGATGCACCAGCATATCCTCTGTGGCCATAAAATGCAGGACAAATTCCTGATACGCGCCGCTTTCTGTCTCCGCCACATCCCCGTGTTCAAAGGAAAACACCTTGAAATCCGCGGTAGTCACGGGCTCCAACGGCACCGTCTGCATGTCGTATCCCCGCTCCTGTTTCACCCGCTGAGCGATCTCCGAAAATTTCAACGTCTTGACATACTCCTCAAAGGTCTCATGCGCGTCCAGATCAAACCGGAGATTGATACCCGATGTGATCTCCATGCTCATACTGTGTACCTTGGTAAAATCCGCAATGGTAAACCAGGCAACGGATGCCGCCGACAGGCTGACTAACGCCACAAGGAACAGCAGGATGGAGACATACAGTCTGTTCTTCTCTTTCCCTTTTATCATTCAACCGCCTCCTCTGTAAGAATCCCATAGAAGGACAGATGGAAATCCAATTCATCCAGCTGCGTCACATCCGAACAGTCCGGATCGCAGCCCTCCATGTAGAAATAAATATCAACCTCGTAAATCTGGTTCAGATTCATGGTGAACAGGGATTTCACCGTATTGTCCGTAACTCCCTCCGCTCCCACCGTATAGTCCGCCATCGCCTCAGAAGGGTCTTCCACAGCCGTCAGGCTGCTTCCCGAACTGTCGATGACCTGCCCCTCCGAAAGCTTAGAGCCGTTCAGCACGGTATTGACGACCCGGTTCTGCTCGGGGTTGGTCTCCTCGCTGACTCTCAAAATATGAGCGCTCCCGCCGTCAAAGGTCAGTCCCAGTCTCGCCGCATTCGCCATATACCCTTTTATATTCTGGAAAAACGCACCACCACTCTCCTCTGCATCATCCAGATAAAGCTTCAGCCTCGCATTCGGGGAATGCCCCTCCGCAGCTGCACGCAGATAGATCCTGCCGTGATAATAATACTTTTCATTCTCCACTTTTTCAAAATGGACCGCAGCATCCTCCACCGTGCCCGCACTGTACACAAAATTGCTCAGGTCCGCCGTGGATACCGGCAAAAGCTGCGTGGCCTGCGCCTCGTTCACCTGGGCGATGGCAGCCTGCGCCTCCGCCTGGAACGATCCACCGCCACTGGAACTCACCTGCAGCTCCACGGTGTCTGTCCCGGACCGCCCTGTGGCATAATCCGTTTTCACCACACTGTTGGACGAAAACCAAGCGTAAGTCGCCGCCGTCAGAGATAGCGCCAACGCAATGAAAGTCACGGCAATGTATGCAGTTTTCAAAAGGCGTTTGGGTTGCTTTTGTTCCATACCGTTACTCCGTTTCCGCTCCGGCCTCCTCAGGAGCCTCTACTCCCGCAAAGGAAAGCTGAATGCCGGCCTCCCTGTCCTGCACCGCATTGATGCAGTTCTCATCGCATCCTTCCAGGTAGAGCCAATATTCCACCGTTACAATCTCCTCCGCGTTGATCCGGCAAAGCGCCTGTCTGCCGGCCTGTGGCCTGTCATTTGCCCCCGTCGCCGGAATCGCGAAATAATCCGACATCTGCAGAGAGGGGTCCGCCTCATATTCCGGACTGCCTCCGGCACCGATGCCGCCCACCACCACATTTGCCTGAGCCGTGGTCTGTGTTGCTGCCGCTCCCGCCGTATTTCCCATCTCATCCAGCCGGAAGATATAATTCTTTACGTCCTCCGGTGTGGTGATCCGCAGCCCCAGCCGCAACGCCGCCAGCATCTGCGCGTCCTCGCCGAAGCTCATGTCCGGCTGATAGAAATACACATCGCAGCCATCGTCCAGACTCTTCAGGTAAAAAATGCCGTGCAGCGTGTTCGCCTCCACCTGATTGTCCGCGTTTTTATATACATTCGTAATGCCCTGTCTGTTCTGGCTCACCGCGGTATAAAAGGATCCGAGATCCGCGGTGGACAGGGGATTCACGCTTCCGCTGCTCACCGGGAGCAGACATTCAAAAGTAAATTCCTGTTCCGGATCTGCCGAGATCAAAAGTGCCACCTCGCCGCCGCTCACCACACTGCTCATGGGCTCCACATTGGTGAAAGGCTGAAAGTTAAACCACGCATAGGTCGCTCCACCCACTGCCGCAAGCAGGATCACCATCCACGCGACGGCCAGCCAGACTGTCAAAGCTCTTTTTTTCGTCCCGCTCTTCATTCCGTCCCACCTCCGCCTTTACTGGGGACTGCACGCAAATGCCAGTGCAATCTTCTTCAACGTCGTATCGCAAAGGTTATTATAACAATCCTTATCGCAGCCCTCCAGCCAGATATAGATATCCACCTGCACCGGAGTGCCGTAATCCCCGCCGCTCCCGCCGTTTAGCGCAAACAGTGAAAGGGAATTTTCATGCAAAGTCACCGTGCCGGTCTCTTTGTCATACGTACAGAAATGCTCGCTGGTATAAAGATTTTCCATCGGAACCGTCGTTCCGTCCGTCTTCGTGCTGTCCAGCACATAGCCCTCCTGCCCGGTGGCGGTATTATACTGTGCCAGCGGATTATCCTCGGTATTGATGGCGAAGATATACTCCCCGCTCACCGCCTGATTCTGTCCCGGCTCATGCACCACAAATCCGATGCGGATCGCCGTGGAGATCGGATTCAGCGGATCGTCATCCTCAAAACCAATGTCCGCCAGATACACATTCTGCGTCTCCCCACTTACGCGCAGATACAGAGATGTCTCGTAATAATCATTCTTCTCGCTGGCGCCAAACAGGCTCGCCACCAATGCCGGCTGGTTCTCCGATCCGTCGGAAAAGCCGTAAACCTTCTGGAATCCGCCGGTGATCCGGTTGGTGGACACCGGATTCAGCAATCCCGTAAACTCATCCATCACCGTGGCCGTGCCGTACTCCCCGTCATACGCATTGCTGATCTGCAGGGAACTTCCGGTTCCCACAGCCATGTGAATATCCGAAGTTCTGGCGCCGGTCTGATAAATGTACCACGCAAACGTCACCGTCACCATGGAAAAGAACGAGATCAAAAGCACGATGGCAGCTATTATGAAATTGTGTTTCAGTCGCCTGGACATGACACGATCGCTCTTCATACGCTGTTTCTCCCTTATTTTTCGGGCAAATGGGTGCAAAAAGGGCGCAATATCCCATATTCTATCTAAATTTTAACACGAAAATCTGTCTTTGTAAACTTTTCTGAAAAAGATTCCATTGCGTTTTATGGATATTCTATGTTACAATCATTCTGTTAAGGATATAAGGATATTATATTTGGGAGATGAAATGATGCAGCCCTTAAATACCACAGTCAAGCTGAACAATGAAATAGAACTCTGCGAGGTGAACAACCCGGACTGTAAAAAGGAGATTGAGCGCCAGCTTTTGAAAAACCGGATTTCCTACTACATCCGCTGGCCCAAGACAAGCTTTTTAAGCCACAAAAAGGACTGCTGCATCATCTGCGTCAACGACAATTCCAGAGACGCCGCCGAGGAAGTGGTCCGCACCGTCTGCGAGGACAACGGCTATGCCGTAAAATTCCTGCTTAGGCCCTCCACAAACAAATATTTATAGAATTCACGGACAAAATTATAGATAAAACAAAAGCAAGCCCCAAACTTCAGGCAGTCGATCGCCTGTTGCTTGGGGCTTTTCTTATGTTATAAACTATAAATTATCAATGCGGGCAACAGGACTTGAACCTGCACGGTTGCCCACTGGTACCTAAAA